>Ga0316189_10000637_pt1 | contig 34991 bp, 30 predicted proteins | sample LowCovwburrow_MG_FD_204930 | JGI IMG/M metagenome (GOLD analysis project Ga0316189, IMG submission 204930) | Coastal sediment microbial communities from Maine, United States - Lowes Cove worm burrow | ecosystem: Environmental > Aquatic > Marine > Coastal > Sediment | place: USA: Maine...
GCGATGCTCTGCATGATGGTGTTGGCCAACTTGGGGCGCACCATGAAGTGATGGTGGTCCATGCTCGAGCCGAGAAATCGATCGACCAGTCCGCTCGGGTCGGGGCCGGCCTCCATCAGGCGGTTCTGCGATTCGACCCGCATGTGTGCGGCGACGGGTGTCAGGCACGCTCGTTGATTGGGCTGGCCATCGATGCGGACCAGGCACGACCCGCAGTCGCCGCGCAGACAGTAGGCACCCCGCGGGCGCCGATACTTCGGGCTCCGGCTGGTCTGGAACTCGCCCGCGGCCAGCAGGGCCAGCGCGACCGAGTCGCCGGGTCGAGCCTCGACAGTGCCTTGCTCGAACCGGATTCGGATCGCGGCCTCGCTCTCGGGTCGTCGCTTCAGCAGGTCGTTCACGCGCAGACTCGCAAGTATCACACCAGGCTGCGCGCCGCAGTCCCCCGCACTCCCCCAGGACGTTGGTACGGCCGCAGGCGCGCTACGCGACAAAGACAACCTTTCGTTGGAGCGTCAGCCCGTGCGGACGGGCGGACGGGCACCAAAAATCGCCGTACCCACACGCACGATGGTCGCGCCCTCTTGGATAGCCACGCGGTAGTCGCCGCTCATCCCCATCGACAGTTCGTCCATCGTCACGCCAGGGCGCGCGGTCCGGCTGTGCTGCTCGGCGAGACGCCGCAGCGCGGCGAAGTGCGGACGCGTCGCCTCGGGGGGCCCCGCGGGCGGAATCGTCATGAGCCCACGACACCGCACCCGCGCCAGGTCCGCAAAACGATCGAGCAACGCGGCCAGGTCGGCGACCTGCACCCCCGCCTTGCCCGTTTCCGCCGCGACGTTGACCTGAACCAGCACCGCCGCGTCGATCCCGTCTCGCTGCGCCCGGGCATCCAGCGCGGTGAGGACCGATGGACGGTCGATGGTGTGGATCAACGTCGAGCCCAAGACGTGGCGCACCTTGTTCGACTGCAGCGCGCCGATGAAATGCCACCGCGCGCCCGAAGACGCGAGTGCGTCCCGTTTTTCGCGCAGCTCTTGCGCGTAGTTCTCTCCGAAATCCAGCTGACCCGCCCCGATAGCGTCCTGGATCGCATGGGTTGGCTGCCGCTTGGACACCGCGAGCAGTCGAACGCTGGGTCCGTCACCGCGGGCGCGCTCGGCCGCTTCGATCTCGCTGCGAATGGCCGCGAGCCGCTCCGCTACGGTGGCCATTGCTCACCCAACCCTCCGAGGGCCGCGACCACCTGCGCCAGCGGGAGCCCGACCACGTTGGTGTACGAGCCCTCGACACGGGTCACAAACGCAGCGGCGGTCCCTTGGATGCCGTAGCCACCGGCCTTGTCGCGCCACTCGTCGGTCGCGAGGTAGCGCGCCAGCTCGCCCTCGACAAAGGGGCGCATAAACACGCGAGAGGTCTCGACCTCGGCGTGTACGGAGCCGTCGGGCCTCGCCAGCTTCCACGCGGTGCTGACGTTGTGCGGCGCTCCCTCGCTGAGTTGCACGAGGATCTCCGCGGCGTGCTCTCGGGAGTTGGGCTTGCCGATCGGCGGTCCATGGTCGTGCCACACGATGGTGTCGGCGACGAGCACGGCGCGGTCCCCGGACGTTTCGGCGAGCGCGGCGGCCAACTTGAGGTCGGCGATGCGCGTCACGTACGGCACTGGCGCCTCGGCCTCGCGTGGCGTCTCATCGCATGCGACGGGTGCGACGGTGGCCTCAATCCCCGCGCTGCGGAGCAGGCTCAGGCGCCGTGGCGACGCTGAGGCGAGGACGAGGTTGGGCTGGCCGGACAAGGTCCCCGTTTTCGCCGCCGGATCACGCGCTGTAAAGCTCTCGCGGGAGGGCTCCCACAACGGCGCCCAGGTAGGTTTCGCGGACGCGAATCGCAGTCCGGGCGCGGCGCGCTGCGTGCAATACTGCTCGTCATGCTTCGGGATCGCCCTCGTCCATCCACCCGCTCCACTCACTCCCTCGGGGTCGTGGTGGTAGCGGTCGCCGCGGCGGCGGGTGCGTGGCACGCCTCCGTGGAGCCCGAGGCGGCGTCGGTCGCGGTCGTGTCGTCCGCCGCTGCGGCCGCCGAGTCTGAAGCGGCACTGGCGGGCGTGTGGTGGCTGCACGAGCCCGGGGTGAGCGGCGACCCCGTCCGCTTTTACTACTTTCACGGCGACGGCACGGGCCTGTACCGCTACGGGGTGGTCGGGCACAGCTACACGCACAGCTTCGACTACGCGGTCGATGGCACCCGCTTGAGTCTACATTTTCGCAAGACCGGGGCCGCGCACGACACCCAGTTCTCGGTCGAGTATGGCGGCGCGGGGGAGCGCGACTGGCTGACGTTCACCGAGGATGCGCGGGAGTCGGCGGGCGCGCGCTACTACCGAGTGCCTGGGGACGAGGGCATGCGCGAGCAAACCGAAGTGGCGCTGGATCCGGCGAGCGATGGGCCGCCGCCTGCGGGACACATGTGGATCGACCTGCAGAGCTTCGCGACGGGGGGGCAGGGCTTCTATTTTTACCAGCTGCGCCCCGCGGGCATCGACGGACGCGGCGTGGGGTGGTTTCACCGTGGCGACTTCGACGACTGGTCGACGGAGTCATTGACCTATCGCATCGCGGAGGGTCCAGCGCGCCTGGAGATCCATTTTGATGTCGTGGGCACCACAGCAACGACGCCGCTGACGCTTGCGGGTTCGCAGCGACAGCGGACCCTGACGTTGCAGGCGGACCCCCGCGACTTTGGTCAGACCCACGTCTACAAGGATGCGGGGCGTTCGTTTGGAACGGCGACAGCGCTGGACGCGGCCGGGCTCGACCCACGGCTCGCGGCCGTGGTCACGCGGTTTTAGGCGCCGCTACTTGGCGGGCGCTTTGTCGTCGCCGTCGACCGGAACGACCCTGGGCACGACGCGACCAAAGGCGTCGATCTCGATCTTGAACCGTGCGCTTGTGGCGGCGGCGTCCTCTTCGATGCCTCCGTCGGGGCTCGAGTCGGGCTCTGAAGCGCGGGTCAATCCATCCGTCATATGTCCGCAGGTCTAGCATGCAGGCCCCCCACGCGCCCGTTTTTGGCCGGATGCGTGGGCGGCGCGGTCGATCAGAGCCTGAACGTGTAGAGGGTTCCAATCGAAGGCTTGGTGAACCGAGGAAAGCTCGCCTTCTTCACAGCTGTCGACAGGCAGGCGGCCAACGCTGTACTGGCGTGGTCACCCAACACCGTCGTTTGAGTGATGCGACCGGTTGTGCCCGCGATGGACAACTTCACCCGCACGCTCGTGCCCGCCGCGACGCCGTGCTTGCGGCCGCACTGCTTGGCGGATGGCTTGACCACGGCCAGGGCGTTCCGGAGCTGGGCCGCGCTTGGTTTTTCGGCCAGCGCCTTGCTGGGCTCGTCAGGGATCGTGGTCGGCTTGCCGGACTTGGGCACTGCACACGCGCTCGGGTCGAGCACGCACTCTACGGCGGGGAGCGAGCCGCTGTTCGCGGTTGGTTTGCTGCTCGCCGCCGCGGGCTTGGTAGCGGTCGGCTTGCTGACCGTCTTGCTGGCGGGCCGCTTGGATTTGGTCCGCTTGGTCTTGGTCTTGGTCGTGCGCGGTGGGGGGGCTGGAGGCACGGGCTGTGCGACCGCCGCAACGATGGCGCTTGCGGGCGCTGGTGCCGTGACCTCGGGGGCTGGCTCGGCGGGCGGGGCAACCTCGGTCACGAGCTCCTCCATGGGGCTCGAGGCTGCGGTTGCACTCGCCAGTGTGGCTTGTGCGGGCGCCGTCGACGTGCGCACAACCACCGTCGGCGGTGTTGAGGTCAGGATGAACGCAGCGAGTCCGACCACGGCCGCTGCGAGTCCGCCAACCATCCACCAACCGGTGGTGTTGCTGCTGTTGGGCGCGACGGCGGGCGGGGGCGACGGCGCTGGCACCAGCAGGGGATCGTGGAGCGTGCCCCACTCGATGATGCTGGACGCGCTGGACGGCACCGCGACGCCGAGGCGAACACGCTCGGAGCCGGTCGACGGCTGCGTGCCGGCGATGCTCCTGATCGCGAACAGCGAGGACTCGTCGCTCTTCAAACACTCGGCCGCAGCGCGGGAGGACATGGTGGCGGAGGAGCCGCAGGAAATGGGGGATGGTGGAGTACGCATCGCACTGATTCCGACGTGTGGTCAGCCAACATGTTCTTCGTGGAGTGAGATTCGTCCGTGTCACCCTTGTAGGTCAGGGGCGCCCCCGCGCGCACGCAGAGTGGATCCCCCCGGTTCAAAGGACCCGAGTGATCGGCTTGTTTGTGTTGTGTAAAGGTCGACGATGCTGGGGCGGTGCGAGGCGGGTCGGGCGGCGCCGAGCGGACCTGCGAAGCCGGCCGCAAGCGGAGTGGTATGCTCCGGGCATGGTGGCTTGGATTGACGCAGCGCCGCATCAAACGCGTCGGGGCGCCGTGCGGCGGACGGTGTCTCGCGTCGCACTCGGCGCTGCGCTTGGAATCACGCTCTCTGCGGCTTGTGGCGATGATCCCGAGTCCGAACCGCAGTTCGCAGCCCATTGCAACTCGGTCGACGGCGACGCGACGTGCCTTCAGGCGTACCCGTCTCGGCCGTACTGCAGCTTGTGCTTCGGCCTCGAAGACTACCAAGGCTGCGTCGCGACCCCACCGCCTCCCGCGTGTGTCGCAGGGGGCGGCTCCGCAGCGGATGGCGGCGGTGACGACAACGATGACGCAGGCACGGGCGGCACGGACACGGGCGACGTAACCTCCGATTCGGGCGGCGGCGACACCGTCGCTGCCGATGACACCGGGACCTCCGACGACACGGGGACCGTGGAAGTGCCCTGCGACGCGTTGGGCACTCGCGACCCCACGTGCGTCGAGTCGGACCCCTCGCGCCCGTTCTGCATTGCCGGGGTTTGCAATGACTGCGTCGACGCTGGCGGCGATAGCTTCTGCGCCGACCTCGATGTCGCGGCGCCCGCTTGTGATGTTGAACTCGGGTCCTGCGTGCCGTGCAATGCCGTTGCCCGGTCGGCCTGCGACGGCTTGACCCCCGTCTGCGACCAAGACGCTGGGGTCTGCACCCCGTGCACCGAGCACGCGGACTGCGAGGGCACGGCGTGCCACACCGCGGCCGCCGATCCCTTGGTCGGGAGCTGCTTTGCCGAGGATGAGGTCGTTTGGGTCGACAACGCCGCTTCATGTCCTGGCAACGGCACCGAGGAAGACCCTCTGTGTTCGTTGTCACCCGCGGTCACATCAGTCTTTGCGGGCGAGCAGTGGGTGATCCGCTTGCTCCCGGGGACGGGGTACGACGAGGACATTGTCTTTGAGCAGCCGGCCGCGGTTGCGATCATCGGGGAGGGCGATCCGACGATCGCGTCCAGCGGAGCGGGCGAGCCGACCATCCAAGTCGGCAATGATGCCGTGCTGTATCTGTCCGGCGTTCGCGTCGTCGACAACCCGACAGAAGATGGGATCGAGTGCGACAGTGCGGTGCTGTCGTTGGATCGAACCGAGGTTGGCAATAACGGTGGCTGGGGGATGCGCAACGGCGGTCCGTGTGAGGTCGACGTCGCTCGCAGCACGCTGCACAACAACGCCGCGGGCGGGGTGCGCATGCTTGGCGGCCACCTCGAGCTCGACAATGCGACGGTCGCGGCGAACGGCGACGGGCTCTCGGGCGCGGGGTTGGTGCTGGTGAGTGCCGAGATCGACGCGATCTACTCGACCGTCGCAGGCAACGATGCGTTTGGACCCGACACGCTGCAGTGCGACGGCGTCACCGCGGGCTCCATCCGCAACTCGATCCTCCACGGCGCCGAAAACGAGTCGTCGGAGCTGGCTTGCTTCATGCTCGAAGTCGAAAACTGCGCCGTCGACTCCGCGGTGTTCAGCGGATCGGGGAACGTCGCCGTGGGCGGGTATCAGCCCGGGTTCTTCACCGACCCCTCCGACGGCGACTTTCGTCTGGCCGCCCCGCCACTGACGCCGTACGGCGATATTGCGCAGTGGGTCGACGGGGACCCGCCGCTCGACGCGGACGGGACTGAGCGTCCTGTCGACGTGTTGGGATACGCGGGCATCGATCAGCCGTAGCCGACGTGGGCGCCTCCGACACGGCCGTGCGCGACGCACACATCGACTTCGTCTATGACGTCGTGTGTCCGTACGCGTACCTGGCGTCGACGCAGATCGCTGAGGCGGCAGCGCAAGCCGGACTGACGGTGCGCTGGAGGCCTATCTTGCTCGGCGGTCTCTTTCGCGAGATCGGGGCGCCCAACGACCCAAACGAGGCGATGGCTGCGCCCAAGGCTGCGCTCAATCGGCTCGATATGCAGCGTTGGGCTTGCTTGTACGACGTGCCGCTTCGCATGCCCGCACAGCACCCGCGCCGGACGGTGAACGCGATGCGCCTTTGCACCGCGGCGCCCGCCTCCGTGGTCGCAGACGTCTCGCACGCGTTGTTTGCCGCGTACTGGGAGCAGGGACAAGACGTTGCCTCGCCGTCGGTCCTCGTCGCCATCGCTCGCGCGCATGGTGTCGACCCGAGCCTTATCGAGGCTCCTGAGACCAAGAGGGCACTGCGCGAGGCCACAGCGCGGGCGCATCACGAGGGGATGTTTGGCGTGCCTTCCTTCGGCCTCGGCGAGCGGTTTTGGTGGGGCCAAGACCGCCTGGATCTAGCGCTCGCGAGTACGGGCGCCCCAGGGCTCGTCGACCGCGGTCCGCAGTCGCTTCGCGCGATGCCAGCCGCGGCGGCGCCCCCGAGGGTCTCGTTCTTTCACGACTTCGCCAGTCCGTTCTCGTACCTCGCGGCGGCTGCCATCGATGCCGTCGCCGCGCGCCACAGCGTGCACGTGGAGTGGGTGCCCATCCTGTTGGGTGCCCTGTTCCGTGCCGTCGGCACGCCGGACGTGCCGTTGTTCGAGATGTCCAAGCCTCGGCAAGCGTATGTCCGGCAGGACCTGGTCGACTGGGCGGCGGCGCGCGGGGTTCCCTATGCGTTTCCCAGCCACTTTCCAATGCGGACCGTGCTGCCGTTGCGGGTCGCCACGCATGCGCCCGACACTACGGCGGCCATCTACCGGGCTGCGTGGGCCGACGATCGGCGTATCGACGACGCCGACGGACTCATGGCCGTGCTTTCCGACGCTGGGTTTGATCCCGTTCCGATGCTTGCGGCGGCTCAGACGAGCACCGTCAAGGACGCGCTCCGAGCCAATACCGCTCGGGCGCAGAAGCTCGGGGCGTGCGGCGTCCCGACGGTCGTCGTCCAGGACGACGCCCATCCGGAGCCCCTGGTGCTGTGGGGGCAAGACCGCCTGGGCATGCTCGACGCGGTGCTGTCGGGCTGGTGGCCCGCGAGCGGCTGACGGGCGGACGTCGGTTGGCGCTACGACGACAGCGCGAGCGGACCAAGGCCCATTTTCGCCTTCAGTGACAGCAGCGCATCGTCGGTGCTTCCTGCTTCGAGCGCCCGGAAGCGTGCCTCGAGTGAATCGTCGACCCCGTTGAGGTCGGCGGCCGCCTCCGCCTCGGCTTCCATCTGCACGACACGGTCCTCCATGCGGTTCAACGTCGTGCCGGTCGAGAGTCCGTTGAGCTGGGCCATGGTGTGCGCGATGCTCATGCGAGCATGGGCTGCCGCGGCACGCGCCGCGAGACTGTTTCGCTCGCGATGCGCATGCTGGATCCGCTCGCCGAGCGCGGTGAGGCTGGCGCGAAGGGCATCGACGCTGCGTTTTTGGTCGCGCCAATGCGTCTCGTACTGGGCGCCTTCCTCCTCGCAGCGCGCCTTGCGTTCGAGGGCCTGCCGCGCCATCCCGTCGTCGCCAGCGCGGACCGCGAGCATTGCGCGCTTCTCCCACGCCGCGGCGTTGCCCTGGTGGTAGTCGACCCACTGCCTCAGCCGCTTTTCATCGGCGATCGCGACAGCGGCCTGTCGTTGTGCACCAGCGAGCTGTGACTGCATCGCGCCCACGATGGGGTCGAGCGCAGCGCCCGGATCCATCGGCCTCGCGTAGGAGCCCTGGGGGACAGGAATGCCGTATCGGTTGCGTCGTGCCATCTCGTTTGCCCTTGCCCTTTGATAGGAGTGCACACCGCGGGACGAGTCACGCGGCGTATTGCGGCGAAACTGCGGCGCCACGATCCCTATTCCATCGGGCACAGATCCCTGCCGATGTCGCTGCGAAAGACTGGCGATTGGGGCCGTGGAACAGCGTTCGGGTCTGGCGCCGGGCGGGCAAGTCATGGATGCTGGGCACCGGCATGGCGACCGTCCAACCCGGCCCGCCCGCAGGCGACAAAGAGACGCTGATCGGCGCGGTGGAGCGCGTTGTGTTCCACGCCGAGGACACCCGCTACCTCGTGATGCGCGTCCGCGTGCCCGGGCACGACACGCTTGTGACGGCGGTCGGTCGCGGCATGCCGCCCGAGGGCGGAGCCAAGGTCGAGCTGTCCGGCGTGTGGGATGAGCACCCGCAGCACGGTCGGCAGTTTCGGTTCTCGGCCCTGCAGATCGAGGTCCCAAAGACGCCCGCGGGGATCGTCCGACGGCTGATGCGCTACCCCGGCATCAAAGAGACGATGGCGCAGCGGATCGTCGAGCGCTTTGGCTTGGACACGCTGTCGATCCTCGACAAGCAGCCGCGTCGGATGCTCGAGGTCGAGGGCATCGGCAACAAGACGTTGGTCCGGATCATCGACCATCACAGCAAGACGGGCGGCGCGATGGGCAAGCTCGAGGCCCAGCTGTCCGAGCTGGATATGCCGGTGTACCTGGCCGACGCCATCCACCGTCGGTACGGCGACAACGCGTTGGCGACCTTGCGCGAGCAGCCGTACAAAATGACCCGCGAGGTGCGTGGCGTCGGGTTTGCAACCGCCGACAGAATCGCGCGTGCGCTCGGCTTGGCGACCGACAGCGACGACCGCATCGATGCGGGGATCCTGCATGTTCTGGAGAGCGCCGAGTCCGACGGACATTGCGCGGTGCCTATCGAATGGCTCGTCACGCGGGCAACCGCGGCGCTGGGGGTCGACGAAGGGCTCGTCCGTGGCGGCGGCGACAGGCTGGTCGCGTTGGGTGAGCTGGTGCTCGAGCCCGCGCCCGACGGCACGCCCATGTGCTTCCCGCAGCGCTTCGTCGTCGCCGAGCGCTCCATCGCGCAAACACTGGCCGATCTGGCGCGAGCGCCCTGCGAGCAGTGGACAATCCCCTCCGCGTTGCCGCCGGATCTCTCGCAGGGGCAGGTCGCGGTGGTGCACGCCATCGCGGCCGGCGGCGTGGTCGTGCTGACGGGTGGGCCCGGTACGGGCAAGAGCACCGTGGTCAAAGAGGTGCTCGCCCTGGCCAAGGGCAACGGTGTGGAGGTCCTGCTGTGTGCGCCCACGGGGCGCGCGGCCAAGCGGCTCGAGCAGACGACGGGCCAACCAGCGAGCACGGTGCATCGGCTGCTGGAGATCCAGCCCGAGCACGGCCAGTTCGGCAAGGGAGCCCACGATCCACTCCCGATTGGCCTGGTGGTGGTGGACGAAGCCTCGATGCTCGATGTGCATCTGGCCGACGCCCTGTTCTCGGCACTGACGCCCGAGCACCGATTGCTGGTCGTGGGCGACGCCGACCAGCTGCCGTCGGTCGGGCCGGGCAACGTGCTGCGCGACATCATGGATGCCGCGCAGGGCGAGGGGCCGCTGCAGATCGTTCGCCTCACCGAGATCTTTCGGCAGGGCGAGGGCTCCTCCATCGTTGCCAACGCGCACCGCATCTTGCACGGCGAGCGCCCCGTCGCCGATGAGACGGGCGCGGACGGCGAGTTCTTCGTTGTGCACGCGCGTGACAGGCAGCGGCTGCACGACATGGTCGTCAAGATGGCCGTCGAGCGCATCCCCGAGGCGTATGGCCTCGACGGCAGCAGCGACGTGCAGGTGCTTTGCCCGATGCACAAGGGGCCCGTCGGTACGGAGGCCTTCAACCGATCGCTCCAAAACCTGCACACGGCCGGGCAGCCCGAGATCGAGTACCGCGGCGGCGGGCGCACCGTGCTACGGCGATTCCGTCGTGGTGATCGCGTCATGCAGATGCGCAACGACTACGACAAGGGTGTCTACAACGGCGATGTCGGCACGGTGCGCTCGGTCGACACCGAGGAGACGGAGTGCTCCGTCGAGATCGACGGTCAGCGCGTCAAGTACAGCGGGCGCGACCTGCTCGCGCTGCAGCTGGCGTACGCCGTGTCGATTCACAAGAGCCAGGGCAGCGAGTTTCCGGCGGTCATCGTGCCGCTTGTCCCCGAGCATCAGGTGATGCTGCGGCGCAACCTGCTGTACACCGCGGTGACCCGTGCGCGGCGTCTGTGCATCATCGCGGGCGATCCCCGCGCGGTCGACCGAGCGGTGCGCGTGGACGATGCGAGTCAGCGGCACACGGGGCTCGCGGGCCGCCTGCGCTTGGCGCTGGCCGGCACACCGCTGGGCCCCGGGCCGGATTCGGAGCCCGATCCGGATTCGGGTCCAGGCGAAGAACTCGACGCCGATCCCATGGCGGCGCGGGATGAGCCTGAGGACGCGCTCGCGCTCGCCGACGCGATGGCGGAGGCGCCGAACCCTGCAGGCTGTGCCACGTCGCCGGGCGTGGTAGGAGATGGTTGATGTCCGGCCATAGCAAGTGGTCCACGATCAAGCGCAAGAAGGGCGTGGCCGATGCCAAGCGCGGCAAGATCTTCACGAAGATAGGGCGCGAGATTCAGATCGCGGCCCGTGATGGCGGCGGCGATCCCGAGGGCAATCCGGCACTGAGGCTGGCGCTTCAGACCGCCAAAGCGGCCAACATGCCGCGCGAGAACCAAGAGCGCGCGATCAAAAAGGGCACTGGCGAGCTCGGTGGCGCCAACATCGAGGAGTGCCTGTACGAAGGGCGTGGCCCCAAGGGCACCGCGTTCATCGTCGAGGTCATGACCGACAACCGCAACCGGACGGTCGCGGAGATTCGGTCGGTCTTCTCCAAAGGAGGTGGCGAGATCGGGTCGAGCGGGTCCGTGTCATGGATGTTCGACCTGCGGGGGATCATTGCGCTGCCCAAGGGCGCACTCGACGAAGACGCCATCACCGAGCGGGCGATCGAGGCGGGCGCCGAGGACGTGCAGGATGGCGGGGACGATTGGGTCCTGATGTGCGACCAGGCCAGCCTGTTCGAGGTCTCTGCAGCGGTCGAAGACTTGGCGCCCAGCAGTGCCGAGCGATCGTACGTGCCCAAGACGGAGTCCGTGATCCCGCTGGCCGGGGATGATGCGGTGAGCGTGGCCAAGTTCATGGCGCGCCTGGACGGGTTGGACGACGTCCAGGACTTGTTCACCAATGCCGAGATCTCCGACGACGTGCTCGAGGAGCACGGTCCGTAGGGCAGCCATGCCCAGCGCTTCGGCGGCCGCCAAAACGATGCGGATCCTCGGTGTCGATCCGGGCACGCGCATCCTGGGCTACGGGCTGGTCGACGTCACGGGGGCGGGGCGCCAGGCTCCCGGCTGGGCTTACGTGGAGTGCGGTGTGATCAGGGCCCCGACCGCACTGGCGATACCCGCCCGGCTGGCGGCTATCGCAGGTGAGCTCGGTGAGGTCATCGAAGAGCTACAGCCCGCGGCGGTTGCTATCGAGATGGCTTTTTGCGGCAAGAATGCCGCCAGTGCCCTCAAGCTGGGCCAAGTTCGGGGGGCGGTGATGTTGCTCGCGGGCCAGCACGATCTGCCGGTGTTCGAGTACGGCCCGACGGTGGTCAAGCGGGCCGTCGCGGGGCACGGCCGCGCGACAAAATCAGATGTGCAGCAGCGCGTGCAAATGCTACTCGGGCTCCGCAGGGTCCCCACCGAGGATGCGGCGGACGCGTTGGCCATCGCGATGTGCCACGCCAACTTCCTCTCGTTTTCCGGTGGGCCCCAAGACGACAGGAGTGTGCAGGCGTGATCGGTTGGCTCAGCGGGATAGTGAGGGTTCGCGACGTGACGGTTGGCGACGTGATCTTGGATGTTGGTGGAGTGGGCTACCAGGTCGCCGTGTCGTGGCAGACCATGGCCGCCGTGCCCGACACGGGGGAGCCGATGGAGCTGTGGATCCACACCCACGTGCGGGCCGAGGCGCTCGCGCTGTTCGGGTTTGCGACGGTGGCGGAGCGGCAGATGTTCCGCCTGCTCAACTCCGTGCCTCAGGTCGGGCCGAAGGCCGCGATCGGCGTGCTGGGCGGGTTCCCGCTCGCGGAGCTGCTCGCGGCTGTTGCCGACGGGGAGCGGCGCACGCTCGAGCGAATCCCCGGAGTCGGCAAGCGCACCGCGGAGCGGATTCTTCTCGATCTCAAAGAAAAGGTGGAGCCGCTGCAGCTGGCGCTCGCGGGCGAGGGCAAGCCAAAGACAGCGCGTCCCGCCGCCGCAGACACCGAGTTCGGCGACCCGCGGGTCGCCGATGCCCGCGCGGTGCTCGTCAATCTCGGCTGGAAGCCCAAGCTCGTCGACACGGTCCTGGCCAAGGTCGCCGAGGAGCTGCAGCCCGCGGCCGACGATGAGCGCGCGCTCGATGCGTTGGTCCGTGCCGCCCTGGCGCAGCTGATGAGTCGCTAGACGCCTAGCTCTCGACGCCCCGAACGGCTTCGATGAGGTCGCCCACCGTCATCGCAGCGGGCGCGCCTTGCTCGGCGATGGCGTTCCACAGCGGCAGCAGGTCTGCGGTCGGCCCCAGGTCCTGCAGCACCTGGCGCACCGCAAGCACCGCGGCCTTGCGACGCGCCTCGGTCAGCGCCTGCTTGATCGTCTCGGCGACCGCGCCGTCCACCGAAACCTGCTCGGGGAGCGAGTTGGGTGCGACCGTCGCAATGTACGGGGTCTCTGGGGCGGCGGGCTCACCGTCCGGCTCGGGCCGCGCCTGCCCGGCCTGGCTGCCGCGCACGATGCGTTCGATGACAACCGGCGACGGAGCGTCCTTGCGCCATCGTCGACGCTGGTCCCAGCGCTCTTCTTCGGCCTGGCCCGCGGGTCGAGCGCCTTGGGTAGCAACGCGTTGCTCCATGGCCTGGCCGCGCTGGAGGATCTCCTCGCCATGCCCCTGGGGCAAGACGGTGACCACGGTGTCCTCCTTGATGATCGCGTAGAGCACATCCCCGAATGCATCGACGGGTACGAGCGTTTGAGGCTCACCCAGCATGGCATCAAGGGTTCGAATGGCTTGGCCGCCGTCTTCAGCTTTGCCCAGCGCTTCGTCCAGGCGGTCGCGAAGCGTCTCGTCGTCCTCTTCGTCGCGACCCGGGACGAGTTCGCGCAGTCTTTGCACCGCGCGATGCGTGATGCTGTGGCGGCGGTGACCGGGAAACGGAGATCGAAGCATGGAGGACAGCAGACTGAGGGGCGGAGGGACAGCGGGTATTGCGCGGTCGTTTGCGACGACGTGTAGCGTAGCGACTACGGCGACGTCTGCGGTGATCAGGGTACACGACGGGCTAGCCCAACGCTGGGGCCGTGCACGGACCTGCACAAACTTGCTGCCGACGGCGCCGCCGCCCATCATAGCCCGGATGGCGCGACGGCTTGATGCAGCGGGTGGTTCACCGACCCGACACGGAGCCAGGCGCGGGCACCGCGGGATCCTCCGGGGACTGCTTGCCGCAGCCGTGCGGACACTGCCTGTGGTGGGGCCTGTCGCCGCGCTGAGCGTGGTGGTGACACCGCCGTCGGTCGCCCTGGCCGAACCGTTTGTTGGCGTGGGCGAGGCCAAAGGGTCCGAGTGGAAACAGCCCCCCGCAGCACACGTCGTACGCACGCGCGCACTTCGGCGCGCGCGGACGGCCGCCATCAAGGCCGCCCTCGGCGAGATTGCGGGCGTGGACGCGGCCGCGCGCAAGTCCGTGCTGTCCTCCCATACCGCGTGGACGTCCGCGTATCGGATTGTCAGCGAAAAGCGCACGGGCGATGCGGTGCGTCTGGAAATCGCAGTAGAGGTTGATGTCGCCCGCCTCACCAAGCGCGTGGGGGCCAAGGGCAAGGCTGGCGGTCGCCGAGGGGTCCGGCCTCGCTTTGCGCTGGGCTCGGTCAACCTCACCGACGGCGCGTCCGAGGGCACGGGCTGCGGTGACCCCGAGACGTTGCCTGCATTGATCGCCGACGAGCTCGTCGCGCTCGGCGCGGTGGCGACCGCCGACGACGAGACGCTGCCCGTCGACCTCAAGCTCGCCTGCGTCCCGCTCGGGGCGGTTCGGTACACGCACATGCGTGCCGCCCGGGTCAGCGTTGTCGCGACGATGGACGGCCGGACCGTCGCCACCGCGATGCGCGAGGGCTTTGCCGATGAAGACGCCGCCGCCGTGCAGACGGGCCTCAGTGCCGCTTTGTTCGCGGTGGGGGCACGCCTGGCAGCCCACCAGCAGGGGGCGATGACGGTGCGTATCGAGTCGCCCGGGCCGGGCGACCAGGTGCGCCGCCTCGAGCGGGCGATTCGCGACGGGGTTGTGGGGGTCGACGCGGTCCGGGTCTCGGGCCTCGACCGTGGCGCGGTCGTGCTGACTCTGGAGACCGAGCTGGCTGCGTCCACGATGGCCAAGCGCCTGTCCGCGCTCCGCCTACCCGAGCTTTCCGTCGTCATACTCAGCACCGAGGAGCCCGATGCCGTCACGATTCGCCTACGCTGAAGCGCTTGCCCTGTGCCTGGTCCTGGGGGCGTTGCCGGGGTGCGCACACACAAAGAGCACGACGTCGATGGCGCTGCGCATTGAAGTGGCCGACGCCGACGCCGATGCCGACGTGTACATCGACGGTCACTACGTCGGACAGGTCCGTGCATTGGGCACGCCGACGTTGGGGGCGGTCGAACTCGCCGCGGGGATCCACCGCGTCGAGGTCCGCAAGGCGGGGCGATTCCCCGTGCAGCGCACGATCAAAGTCGACGGTGACTCGCCGACGGAGTTCGTGCTGACCGCAGAGCTGCTGACCGACCCGAAGTAGAGCCCGTGCTAGTTCGCGCGTCGCAGGAGCGCGCGCGGAACCATGTGCGGTGGCAATTCGCCGATCGCGTGCTCCTCGAGATCCTCGACGTCGGTCTGGCCGGTCGCGCGGTACTCGACGCGCAGCTCGGGGTCGCCGTCGGGCAGGGTCTCGACAAACGCGCGGACCCAGGTCAGTCGTCGGTGACGCAGCAGCACGTCTTCGATCTGGTCCAAACAGGCTCGCCGGCCGTCGAGGTCGACGAGCCCGTCATCGCGGCCCAGAACCTCGGTGAGCTCGCCAGCCCTGGAGAATCGCCCGGCGTAGCCCGTGTGGTGATACCGGGCGTCGGCCATGGCGCCCGGGTGCGTCTCGGGAATCGGCGGGACCGCGACGACGCCTTGAGGGGGCGCCGCGAGGATTTCGTGGCCCCCGGTCTCCATCGGTGCACCTGCGCTTACGGCTATGGATTGCACGAGCGAAAAGGTCGCGCCCCGAACAAGCGCCCTGGACCCCAGCACGCCGAGTTCCTCGAGCAGCAGCAGCTGGTGTCCGGGGTCGCCGAACGCCTCCTTGAAGACCCGGCCCAGCTTCGTGGGCGCCGTTGGGTCCAGCAGGACCGGGCGCAGCGCGACCGTACTGCCACTGGCCTTGAGCTTGCGCGCCATCTCGGTGAACCGCCGCACGGAGTCCACCACCGTGACGCGGTCGTTGGCGCGCGCCAGTGGAGGCAGGACGGGGAGCGCGGGCCCATCCGCCATGACCAGCTGCGCCTCGGAAGCCAGCCACCCCAACACAACGGGCACGAAAATCCGGGGAACGGTCAGCGGCTGCGCCGAGACCAGGCGCACCCCTTCGTGCAAGTCGAGCATCGATGCAGCCCCAGCCGCGACGGCGGCGAGCCCGGGTCCGTCCAAGACGACGTCGCGCAGCGTGCCCCCGATGCCCCGGGCCTCGAGCACCAGTTGCGTCCCGTCCGCGAGCCGCGGCAGGTGGTCCGGCGGGGTCAACACATCGACCGAGAGCAGCGAGGAGGGCAGGCGGCGCCGTGAGACGACCTGGTACTGCTCGCTGTAGTCCACGGCCCCGGGGGTGGTCGGCCCTGCGGCGTGCCGGGGGCTGATCGAGATCGCTTGCCCGCGTGGGCGTCGGACGACCAGTCGAACCGGGAGTCGGTCCGTGAGGGCCAGCAACGCGCGGTCGCCAGCGCTGGCATCGACGATCGCGGCGACCGCTTCGAGCTTGCTCACCGCCAACAGCAAGACCAGAAGGTCGACCACGTTGCCCATCGACAGGGCGACAAGCTCGCCCCGTCGCACACCAAACGACGCGAGTTCGCGGGCACGGCGGTCAGCCCGGGTCAGCAATCCGCGACGGGACAGGGTCGTGTCTTGGCTGTAGACCGATCGCGGGGTCCCGCGGTGTGAGACGGCGTCGGCGAGCCGCGCGTACAAGTACCCGGGGCTACCCACGATCAGATCCGAACTGCGTAGCCGAAATCCACCGTCACGCTAAACGCCGTGGTGCCGCTGAGCCCGAATTGTTCAAACGGAGTGGGCTCGTCCGCACACCGAGCCAGCCCGTCCTCTTCGCTGCCCTCCGACTCGCTCGCACTGCCCGGCCCCAGCAGGGACAGGCCAGGGGTTACGCGCGCGGTCAGGGCGTGCCGTCGGGACTTGCCCAAGAGCGCCGCGGCGATGAAGCGGCCCGCGAGCAGAGCGCCCGTGCGCTGGCTGATGGCGCCCGACTGCTTCACGCCACAACGCAGGGGCGAGGAGCCCGTGTACTGGAGCGTCTGGCCTGTCGCGGCGACCAAGCCGCCGCCGCCGATCTCGAACCGTTTGCCGATGGGGTGTCCGTAACGGATCGCCAGGGCGAGCCACCCCGATGTAAGCGTGTGATGGTCGGACTTGTCGGCCAGCTGGGCCGCCAGTGCGGCCTCGCCCCCGAGGTTGATGCGCCGTCGGTCGCCAAGAAAACCGCCCCCCCGGAAACCCAGCCCGAGCAGCGGCGCGGGCGTCAGCTCGTCGCTCTTGGCCGTATCGACGGGGTTGGCCAAGACCAGAGGGATAAACACGCCCAGCGACACTTTGTGGGGGTTGACCTGATTGTCGGCCGCGGGTTTGGGCGGAAGGGGCGGTGGCGCCGAGGGCTGCGGTTGGACCTCCGGTTGGGGCTCAGGCTCAGGCTCAGGTTGAGGTTGAGGTTCGGGCTCAGGTTCCGTCGTTTCCGAGGCCTCCAATCCCAAGAGATCTGGAGGTGCGGGGGCGTCGGGGTGGAGAAGCTCCGGCGTCCAATCTGGGTCCGTTTCCGAGGCCGGCTGGCCGCCCAACGCGACGATGTCGGCCTCGATTTTCTCGCGGTCCGGAGCATCGGGCGCAAGCGCCAAGTAGTAGTTGTACGCGGCGATCGCAGCCGCCTGCGCCTGCGCGCGGGCATCCGATCCCTCGGGTGCAGCGACCATGGCTCGGTGGTGGCACACCGCAATATTGAATCGCAGCTGCGGCATCGCGTGCAGCGCAAACGCAGCCTCAAAGTGGGCGACCGCTGCTTGATAGCGGCCCTCGCTGGCCGCCGCCCGCGCTGCGCCGACTTCAGACTTCGCCGCGGCGATCGTCTCGGGGGAGGCGGCCGCCGCTGCGTCCGTCGGCGGTGCAGACTCGGGCTCGGGGGCTGCGGCCGCAAGTACAAGACCTACGCCAAGGGTTGCCGCGAGCATGCGTCAGCGAAGGTAACAGTTCCGACCGGCGGCCGCGGCCGCTTTGCGTGGGCGGCGTCACGCCGGTGGCGGCGGCAGTGGGCCTGGCGGCGGTGGTAGTGGCGTCTTGGCGTCGGCGGCGGGCTTCGCCGCGGCCGGGGGAGCCTTGGGTGCGCTCGGGGGCGCATCGTCACCCGCTGGTGCGGCGTGGGGGGCGGCGGGCTGGGCATCTGCGGCCACTAGAGCGCCGCTCTGGTCTCGCCGCGGGAGCGTCAGTGCGTCCGGCGTTAGCTTGGCCTCGCGATGGCGGCCGATCGTGCTGCGGCGCTCCGTGTAGATCTGGATGAGGCGCCGTGCCGCGTAGTGGGCCTTGATCCGCCACTTGGGGGAGTTGGCGAGCAGCACGGCAAACGCGACCTCGGGCCGGTCGGCTGGAGCGAATCCCACAAACCAGTTGTAGTTGAGCGCGGGCGGCTTCTTGCCGGTCAGGCTTCCCGTTTTTCCCGCGACGACGACATCGGCGATGTAGTCGTTGCCCTGGGCATCTCGAAAACTCTTGCGCGCGGTGCCGCTTCGCGTCGTCCCGATCATCATCTCGCCGACCTGCTCCGCCACTTCGCGCGACAAGACACGGTCGGTTGCTGGGCGGCCGGGCGTGACGTCTTCGCCATCGGGCCCGATGACCTGCTGGATCAAATGGGGTGGCTGGTAAACCCCGCGCCGCGCGAGGATGCTGGCGAGGACCGCTCCGTGCATCGGCGACATGTCGACGTTCCAGAACCCGGCGGCGACCTTCGCCCGCTCGATGGGATCGGCAGGTATGTGCGCGGGAGATCGCTCGATCGGCAGTTCGAACGCGATGTTTTGTTCAAACATCAACGATCGCGCGGTGCCCATCAGCTGCGCCTCATCAAGGTGACGCAGCGCGAGCTTTCCGATCACGAGGTTGTGCGAGTGCGCGATTGCACTCGTCAGACTCTCGCACCGCGTGTCGCGGGCGGGATCGTCCGACAGCTCGTTGGCTGTAAACCCTTTCAGCCCTCCCGCGAAGCAGACCTTGGTGCTGGGCGTTGCCGCACCCGCATCGAGCAGGCTGGCGGTCGTGATGAGCTTGAAGGTCGAGGCTGCCGGAGCCCAGGCTGCGGTGACGATCTCGACCGGATCGACCTCGGAGTCCATGGACGAGTGTCCAGCCATCACGAGCACGGCGTTGTCGCGCAGGTCGAGCATGACGGCCCCCGCGTACGGAACCTCTCGGTTCTTGAAGATGGTGAGCGCGGAATCCTGCAGGACGGGGTCCAGCGTGAGCAAGATCCGGTGGCCGTCGTTCAGATCCTGAACCAGGCGTGCGCTGCTCGGATCGACCTTTGTAGCCTCTTTGGCGTCCGTCGCTGGCTCGAGCACCGCTTGGTCGGCGGTAGGGCCAAACGAGACCAGAGAGGCCGCCTGCGGGTCGAGACGATCTTCCCACGGGAGTGTGCGCGGTTTTTCTTCTTCGACCTCGGTGGGCAGCATGGTCGCGGCTTTGCGAACCAAGTCCCTTTCCGAGGGGACCTCCTGCTGCTGCACGTAAAATGCAATCGCGCCGAGCGTTCCTAAGAAGAACAGCGCGCCGAGCCCGCCGAGACGACCTGATCCTTTGCCCGCGTTGCCGTTTTCCGACACTGGGTCGCCTATAGCAGGGCGCGCTGGGTGGTAGCAAAAAGGCCGCGAAGGCCGCTGGGCCAGGGAGTCTCGCGACGCACAATGTAGGGCGATCCGCGACCTTGAGGGGGCGGGGGGTACCCCGTTCTTGCCGCCTACTACGCGTCCTGGCTCTGGTCTGCTAACCTCACCTCGCGAGCCGTCTGGCCTCCGTAAGTACGCATGCGCGACGAAACGATCGTCACGGTCATCCACAAGGTGGAGGACACCGGCATTACCCGCCGGAAGAAGGATTCCTGCATCGTCGTGATCTACGGCGCGGAACTCGGCCGTAAGTACAATATCGAAAACCGCGAGATGACGATCGGCCGCGCGACGGTCAACGACATCTGCGTGAGTCAGGACTCCGTCTCACGCACGCACGTCACCATCATGGCCGACGAGAACGGCGTCCGCGTTCGGGACAACGAGTCCACGAACGGCACGTACGTCAACGACCACAAGATCCACGAGGCCTACCTCAAGGATGGCGACCTCATCAAAGTCGGCCGGTCGATCTTCAAGTTCCTGACGGGCGACAACATCGAGAGCTCGTACCACGAGGAGATCTACAGGCTCTCGACCGTCGACGGGCTGACGCAGATCTTCAACAAGCGCTACTTCGTCGAGACGCTCGAGCGCGAGCTGTCGCGCGCCCGCCGATACGATCGGCCGCTGGCGCTGATGATGTTCGACATCGATCACTTCAAGCGCTGCAACGACACGTTCGGGCACCGCGCGGGTGACCACGTGCTGCGCCAAGTCGCCGAGTTGGTGCGCGAGCGTGCACGCAAGGTCGACGTTGTCGCTCGGTACGGTGGCGAAGAGTTCGCAACGATTCTGCCCGAGATTGATCTCGAAGGCGCGGCGCAGTTTGGGGAGACCATCCGCGCGCTCGTCGAAGAGACACGCTTCGTCTTTGAGGGGCGCCACATTCCGCTGGCCATCTCCGTCGGCGTGTCCGACCTCGATGGCGTCGTCGCCAATGCCGACGACTTGATCAAGAGCGCCGACCGCCGCCTGTATCAAGCCAAGCAGACGGGCCGCAATCGCGTTGTGTGGGCAGACGCGCTCGACCTTTAGTCGCGTTGCCGATCGTCCACGTCTATGGCGTCTGACCCAGAGGCCCTGCCACGAGTCTCCGCATTGGCGGCGGCTCTGGCCGACCAGATCGCGGCCGGCGAGGTGGTGGAGCGGCCCGCCGCGGTCGTCAAGGAACTCGTCGACAACGCGTTGGATGCGGGGGCGCGGCGGGTCGATGTGCGCCTGCGCGCGGGCGGCGTAGAGTCGATCGTTGTGGTCGACGACGGCCATGGCATTCACCCCGATGATCTCGCGCTGTCGCTGACGCGCCACGCCACGAGCAAGCTGCGCCGCGCGGAGGACTTGGTCGATGTCCGGACGCTCGGTTTTCGCGGGGAGGCCCTAGCCAGTGTCGCGGCCGTGGCCGGGGTCCGGATCGGATCGCGCCGCGAGGGCCAGGCGGTGGGCCGATGGGTCGAGTCGCGGCCTGGCAAACCCGTGCGTTTCGAGCCGGGCGGCATGCCCGTAGGCACCCGCGTCGAAGTCTCCGATCTGTTTGGGAACGTCCCCGCCCGCCGCAAGTTCTTGCGCGCCGAGGCCACCGAGGTTGGCCACATCGTCGAGGCGGTGGTTCGCTTGTCGCTGGTGCACCCGCAGGTTCGCTTCAGTCTCATTCACGGCCGCCGCACGCTGCTGGAGTTGTCGCCCGCCGATACGTCGGCGAGGGTCGCCGAGCTCTTGCGCCGACGCGGTGGGGGGGACCCCGTGCGGCACGTGCAGGGAGAGCACGATGGCATCGCAGCCGAAGCGTGGCTGATGACCCCGTCGGCCACTGTCCGCCGCACGGCGGGGGTCCTGGTGGTTGTGCGCCGCCGTGTCGTGCGGGAGCCGAACCTGTCCAAGCTGGTTGCCGCCGCGTACGCCGACACGTTGGCACCCGGGCAGCATCCGGTTGCGTGCATCTGGGTCGACCCGCCCCCCGGCGAGGTCGACGTCAACGTCCATCCGCAAAAGTCAGAGATCCGATTCAGCGATCCGCAGCGGGTCTACGCGGCGGTGCGCGAGGTCCTCGGGACGCTCGTGTCGCCCTCGCAACCCGCTCCCGTCCCACCCAGCCCGCGGCCGTCGCTGGCCGATGCGCTGGGCAGCTGGGATGACCAGGCCAGCGGGTCACCGAACGGCCCGGCCGCGCCCGCGCGGGCCGCCTATCGATTGGGGACGCGCGCGGCATCGGCAGGGTACGCACGAGCGCGCGACGGCCTGCGCGATCAGGCCGACCAACTCGGAACGGCGTGGGCGCGCGCGCGACAGCTGGACCGAGGCATGGGGCAGGGCACCCTTGTCCCCGATGCGTCGTCGCACTCGCACCTCGTGCCGCCGCAACCGCAGGACGAAGGCGTCGCAGCTGCCGAGGAGATTGACTCCGACCCTGCGACGGACGCCGCCCCGCAGCCGGTCTTCTTGGCCTGCCTCCCGGGTCCGACAGCCTTGTTCCAGCACGGCGACGACCTGCTCGCCGTGGACCTCCGCGCGCTGCGTTCACACTTGGTGTACCAGCGTCTCACCGAGGACCTGGGCGGCGAGGGGATCGGCGCCCAAGGCTTGCTGGCCCCCGTGGTGGTCAAGCTGACGGCAGCCGAAGTTGCCGTCGTGGCCGAGCACGGCGAGGCTCTGTCGCCGCTCGGTTTGTGGGTCGAGCCGTTCGGTGCCGAGGCGGTGATCGTGCGCGCGGTTCCGGCTCAGCTTCGCCGCTGCATCGAGGACCTCGATGTCGCGGACCTCGTCCGTCGTGTGCTTCCTTGGTTGCGCGTGCGCAGCAAAGCGGATCCGAACGATGCCGCAGCCGGAACGGACGCGGCGATGCGAGTGTTTGCGCAAGCGGTGGGCCCTGACCCCGCGCCGCGACTGGCCCGGACGTGGATCCGAGAGCTGATGCAGCGGGGCGGATCTCTGGATGCGGTGGCCGGAGTGCATCGTCATCGCCCCGCGGATTTGGTTCGGGAGCGGAAATGACGGAACGCACTCGCGCGCTGGCGATCGTGGGCCCCACGGCGTCCGGCAAGGCGGCGCTGGGGCTGGAGGTGGCGCGGCGCTATGGGCTTCCCATCTTCGTGTGCGACTCGGTCAAGGTGTACCGGGGCCTCGACATCGGCAGCGCCAAACCCGACGCCGCAACGCGCGCCGCGACGGACCATCGATTGCTCGATCTGGTCGACCCGAACGAGACGTTTTCCGCGGGCGACTACGCTCGCGCAGCCTGGGCCGAGTTGTCGGCGGGCGACGGGCGGGCGCTGTTTGTCGGCGGCACGGGGTTCTACCTGCGCGCGGTCGGGTGGACGCTGTCCGGCTCCTCAAACCCCGCGCTCCAGCGCGGACCCGACGACCCCGCACGCGAGACGTTCGACGCGGGCTGGATGTCGCGAGAAGCGCATACCGAGGGGGCGATGCACCGCGCTCTGCACGCTTTGGATCCCGAGCTTGCGGAGTCGATCCATCCACGCAACCTCGTGCGCTTGCTCCGTGCGCTTTGGCTGGTCGAGGTCCACGGCGGGGCGGTCTCGCAGGCCCGCAAGGAAGACCCGCCCCGCGCGCGCCTTCGCTTGATGATGCTGGTGGTTGATCCCGGCCCGGAGGCGCTGGCCCCCCGTATTGGCGCGCGGCTCGACCGCATGCTCGAGGCAGGGTTCTTGGCTGAGGTAGAGACTCTGCGCGCGGCCGGCTATGATGGCCAAACCAAGGCGATGCGCAGTTTGGGGTACCGGCAGATGCTTGAGGTGGTCGAGGGTCGAGCCACCCTAGAGCAGGCGCGCGAAGCGGTCGCCGTGGCCACGCGCCAGTACGCCAAGCGGCAGCGAACGTTCATCAAGAGTCAGCTGCCCGCCGAACAGATTTTCACGATCGCGAATCCGGCCGAGTGTCCGTGGCCGGCCATCGATCGTTTTCTCGCCCGCCCCTAAGAGGCAAGCATGAGCAATAGAGTCCTGGAATTCGAGCGTCCCATCGTTGAGCTTGAGGGCAAGATCCGCGAGCTGAAGCTGCTTTCGGGCGGCAGCACGGAGATGGCAGCCGAGATCGAGCGGCTGGAAAAGAAAGCCCGCCAGCTTCAGCGCGAGCGCTTTGCTTCGTTGACGCCCTGGGAGCAAGTCCAGCTGGCCAAGCACCCGGACCGGCCGTTCACGCTGGACTACCTCAGCGAGCTGACCACCGACTTTGTGGAGCTCAAGGGCGATCGCGCGTACTCGGACGACCCTGCCATCGTCGGCGGCATCGCGCGTTTCGGCACGCGCAGCGTCGTGGTGCTCGGCCACCAAAAGGGCCGCAACACCAAAGAGAATCTGTACCGCAACTTCGGGATGGCGCGGCCGGAGGGGTACCGGAAGGCCCAGCGCCTCATGAAAATGGCGGCGCAGTTTGGCATGCCGATGCTCTGCTTCATCGACACCACGGGTGCGTACCCGGGGATCGGCGCTGAGGAGCGCGGCCAGTCCGAGGCCATCGCCACGTCGATCGAGATGATGTCGGTGCTCCCCGTGCCCACGATCAGCGTCGTCATCGGCGAGGGCGGATCCGGCGGCGCGCTGGCCATCGGTCTCACCGATCGGATCATCATGCTCGAGCACGCGGTGTACTCGGTCATCTCGCCGCGGGGCTGCGCCTCGATCCTCTGGAAGGATCCAGAGGCCGAGCAAAAGGCCGCGAAGCATCTCAAGCTCACCGCGCTCGATCTGCAGTCCCTGGGCATCTGCGACGAGATTGTCCCCGAGGCGGTTGGCGGGGCGCACCGCGGGCTTACCGAGACGGCCACGGCGCTCGGCGAGACGCTCACGCGGCATCTCGACGAGCTGTCCGACATGTCCGAGCCGCAGCGGACCAACGCCCGGTACAAGAAGTACCGCGCGATTGGGCACCTCGAGTCGCATGAGGACACCTCCGGCCCGGGGCCGGCGGAGTCGTAGCGCGTGCTTGAGCAGGTCGTGCTGCTGACCGCCGCCGTCGCTGGGATGGCGTTCGTGAGGCTGCTTCGACGCGCGGAAGTGGGGCAGCGAGGGTACTTGCTGCTGGTCGGCGGAGTGTTCTCTCTGTCGCTGGCAGCAGCGATCAACGCCGATCGGTTCATCGCGGTGGTGTCCGTGGCGCTCACGGGGCTGATGGTTGTCGCTCCGTGGGTGCTCGAGATCGGTGCGCGCCTGGCCTTCAATCGTGGCCGGTTGGCGATTGCGGTGCGGCTGGCGGGCCTGCGCGCGATTCTCATGCCCGGCGCTGGGCTCGGCCGACAGCAGGAGATTCTCCACGGTCTGGCGATCTTGGAGCGCGACGGGGTCGAGCCCGCGCTCACCCATTTTCGCGCGCTCGCCGACGGGGCCGAGGACGGCGGCGAGCTCGCGATCATCAACGAGCAGATCGTCTCGATGCTGTTTTTCGGCCAGCGCTGGGGGGAGGGCATCGCCCACTACGAGCGTCGCTTTCAGCCGCGGTACGCGGCCATGCGGCCAGCCCTGGCGCTTGGCCTGCTGCGCGCCTACGGCGAGTCGGGTCAGCTCGAGACGGCCGCGGGCCTGCTCCGAGCGCTCGAGGATGGTCCCGTTGGGGCTGACCCGCGGGCGGGAGGCATGCTCTCGCAGGCTCGCCTGACATTCCTGGCCTACGCTGGCGCCGCACATCCTGTGGCCGAGGCGCTGACGGAGCCGCATCGCCGCGTGCTGGGCCTGTCGCCCGCCAGTGGGGCCCTGCTCCGCGGGATCGCGCTGTCACGAGCCGGCCAACAGGAACAAGCCGCGGCCGAGCTGACCGCAGTGCCCAAGCTCGCGGGCGCCAGTGACGATCGCATCGTCGACTCCAGCGTCAGCGCGCTGGCACGATTGGCGCACAAGGCCGAGACCCTCGCGGTCGAGCTCCCTCCGGAGATGGTGAAGTACGCGGATGCGGTTGCCGACCGCCTCCGCACGTTCCTCAGCGCTGCGCCCGCGGCGGGTCGTTCGGGCAGCCTCATCGCGACCCCATTGCTGATGGCGGCTCTCGTTGCGGGCTACATCATCGTGGTCAGCTTGGGCCGGGGCGGGTTCGGGGCGCTGATGGCGGGCGCGCTGACGCCAGAGCTGTGGCGCGCGCAGTCTTGGGGTCGGGCGCTGGTCGGCGGATTCATCGGCGTCGACTCGGTCGGGTTGCTGCTCAACGTCTACACGCTGTGGCTGGCGGGTCCGCTGATCGAACGGATCTTTGGACCGCTGCGCGTGATCGCCATCGCCCTGATCGCGACCGCGGTCGGCCTTCCGTTGGCCGCTTCAACCACCGCCGACCCGTCGGCGCTCCTGTCGGGCGGCAGCATCATGGCGTTCGCGGTGACGGTCAGCGCGCTGTGGACATTGCTTCCATCCCGCACGCCCGGGATAGCCCCGCGCACGCGAAGGACCATCGCAATCCCGCTGTTCCTCGTCGGCGCCGCGCAGCTGCTTTCGTTGCAGCGCGATGTCCTTGCCGCGGATGTGGTCTTTGCGGGCCTCGCCGCCGCGGCGGTCGTTGGGATGTTGTGCGTCGGGCTGGTGCCCCCACGCGGGGTTGCCAGCAAAGCGCTGGCCGCGGTCGGCGTAGCGCTGCTCGGCCTGACGGCTGTGGGGGCGTTCAAGGTCGCCAGCGAGGACATCGAGGCGTTCACCGTGACCCGTCGCGAGGGGGCAGCGTTGCCCGGAGCGGTCGTCCAGCTTCCGTCCTCCTTCTCCGCGACCGACCGTCGGGCCGTCCCCGGACTGCCGCTTTCGCTGGAGGCCGGGTGGGTCGACGCCGTGGCCCTGCGCGGCGGTGACTTGGTCCAGCTCTTTGCGGTGCCCATCTCGTCCGATCCTCCGGATGGCGACATGAGCGACATCTGCGCACTCCTGGCCGTTCACCCCGAGCTGGAGCATGAACTGACCATCCTCCCGGATGCCGACATCCCGCCCAAGTTCGCTGCGGCGTATGAGGCGCTGCAGGCGACGGAGCCCGAATCAAGCGGCTCGCAGGGGCTGACGGCATGGGCACTTCGCCGCAATGGCCGCTCGATTGGAATCGTGATTGAGCGCACGCTCCATCAGGCCGACGGCGCCCATCGGGTGGCTGTGCTGGCTGCACCCGCCCAAGCCGCAGACCATGCCCCGCAGCTGTACGCGTCGATCTTGTTCGATGCGCAAGCCGCCGATGCGAAGTGATCGGGCGTTTGCTTGGCACGCGCCATATACTGAGCCGTAGGGCTCTCCCTTTTCTGCTCGGCTGATGGCGCGTCGCCGCGACAACGTCAACTTCACCCTCATCATCGGTACGATCGTCGTATCGGCGCTGCTGCACGCGTTGCTGTGGCCGGTCGGGGACGAGGTTCTACGCACGTCCTGGACGCCCCCACCGGCACCGTCGGACGGGGTCATGGAGGTGTCGCTTCTGGGCGAGGCGCCGCCTGAAGAGGAGCCGGAGGTCGTGGCTGACGACACCGAGTTCGTACAACTGGACCGCGTCGACAAAGAACGCCCGCCGCCGCCAACCCGTCACCGGGCCGAGTTCGACAACCGGGTCGAAAAAGAGACGAAGGCGCCCAACCGGCGTCCGACCCCTGGCGCTCCCGCGCAGACGCCCGGACAACCCGACGAGCGCCCCAACGACACGCCCAAGCCGAGCGAGGAGACAACCGCACGCTCGCTGGACCTCACCACGCGCGGCAACGCGGAGCCCGACGAGGGCGTACAGGCCGCAGAGGGTGACTTGGCCGAGCTTGCCCGCGGGGAGGCCGAGCCCAAAAAGGGAAGCGTCCCGCCCGGCGGAGGCATGCTGGGCACCCCGGAGGCCCTGCAGAAGACGTTTGGGAACGCGGGCACGTTCGACGCGCTGGAGGGCGTCGAGCCGGGCAAGGAGAACATCCTCAACTCCAAGCGCAATCGCTACGCGTCGTTCTTCAACCGTGTACGCAATGGGATAGCGCAGCACTGGGAGCCAGCCCAGGTGCACCGCGCGCGCGACCCCGACGGGCGCGTCTTCGGAGCCAAGACCCGACGCACCCACTTGGTCATCCGTCTCAACCCCGACGGGACCCTGGCCAAGATCATGCTGCTGCAGAGCTCGGACGCGCCCCACCTGGACGAAGAGGCGATTCGTGCCGTTCGCCAGGCGGTGCCGTTTTACAACCCGCCCGCAGGCCTCATTGACCCCAAGACGGGGTTCATCGAGTTCGGGTTCGGCTTCATCTTCGAGTTGAACAAGAAGCCGCGGATCTTTCGCTACCGTCGCTAGGCTGGGTCGCTAGTCCGAGCGGCCCGCCGCTTGGTCCATCGCCGCGGCCAGCTCGAAGTCCAACGCCGAGAGCCCACCGACGTCGTGCGTCCACAGCGTCACGTCGACGGTGCGGTACACGTTGGACCAGTTGGGGTGGTGGTTGAGCTTCTCGGCCGCAAACGCGACGGTGGTCATGAACCCCATCGCGCCGACAAAGTCGGCGAACTGAAACTGCTTTTGGAGCTTGGTGCCATCCGAGCTCCAGCCGCTCAGCGTGCCGAGCTTGGCCTCGGCCTCGGCCTCGGTGAGCCGTACCGCGGCCATGCGCCTAAGCGTCTTCCTTGGGTGCTTCGGGCAAGGACGCCAGCAGGGCCTTGAACTGCGGGTGGTCGGGCATCATCTGCAACGCCGCCTCGCAAACCTGCCGGGCCTCGCCGAACTGGTTGGCGTCGCGCATGCACGTGGCCAGCCCGAGCACGGGTTGCTCCTCGCGAGGGTTGAGCGCCACGACAACGCGCAGGTGCTCGACCGCCTCTTTGGGCCGACCCTGCTTGCGCAGGATCGCCGCGATGAGATTGCGGATTTCCGCGTCGTTGGGCCGCAGCTTCACGGCGGCGAACAAGTGCCCCAGGGCGGGGGTGTCGCCTTCGGACTCGCGGATGGCCAGCGCCAGCATCATGTGCGGCTGCCAGAAGCGCTCGTCCTTCGCGATGACTTCGCGGAGGAACTTGGCGGCGGTCGATTGTTGTTCGGCGTCGCCCGAGCGCACACCGTCGATCGCGGCGTCGTACTTGTCCTCGAAATCCTCCATGTCCAACGTCAGCTTGCCGCGGCGCGCGAAGGCGTCGTCGTCGAGCGAGCGGCGGGGCAGGGCGAGGATCTTGTCGAGGTAGTCCGAAGCCTTCGCTGGGTCGTCGCCGTCCAAGTACATCGTGGCGACGTAGCGGAGCACGGTGGCGCTCTTGGGGAACTTCTCGGCGGCCGACAGCAGCAGCATCGTGGCCTTCTCGTTCTTCTCCTCCTCGTGGAGGTCCAGGAGCATGTCCAACGACGGCTTGGCGATCTTGCCGTTGTCGACCGCGCGGGTCAGCAACTGCATCGCCTCCTCGCGGTCCTCGTTGGCCTGGTTTTCCTCCCCAGCGCCGCCTCGGTCCCACAGCACGTTGGCCAGATCGCCAAATGCCGACGCGACTTCGCCTTCGGTGATGGCGCGCCGCAAGAACGGCTCGGCTTCGTCGAACTTGTCCTCGTCGATCAGCATCGAGCCGATGTGCGCGAACAGAGTTGGGTCTTCGTTACCCTTCTCGGCGGCGAACTGCGCGACCTTCATGGCATTGGCCTTGTCGCCCGCGCCACGGAGGGTTGCCACGAACTGGTTGGTGACCTGCGCGTTGGTGGGATCGAGGTTGAACGCCTGGTTGAACGCCTGCACCGCGGAGCCAAGGTCACCCAGGCGGCGGAACAGCGCGCCGAGGTGGTGGTACATGGTCTGGTCGGTCTTGCGACGCTGCGCGGCGACGTTGAGCGCCTGGAGCGACAGCGGGATGGCCGACTGATCGATGGGGTTGTTGACCAGGATGTCGACCATCAGATGGAGCGCCTGTGCGGCGGGATCCATCTCGGCGTCGCGGGCCAGCGCGTCCATCAGCGGGGACAGGAGCTGGTCTGGCGTGGTCGGTACGCAGCGCCCCTGTAGCGCGCTGAGATTGCCGAGCCCGACCAGGAACGACGTGAGCGCCTGCGGGTTCTCGGTGCCGAACAGCTCCTTCCAGTCGCTCTCTTCGATCTTGGTGTCGGTGGCCGCCGCGAGCTTGGTCAGCATCGCGAACAGTGCCTCGCCCAAGTCCTCGGCGCCGCCCTTCCAGCTGTGCGTGTCGATCTCCTCGAGCTCGCCGTCCTTGAGCCTGACCAGTCGGGAGTCGTACTCGATGCCGTCTTCGGCGACCGACATGTTCGTGACGAGGCCTTCCTTGGCGTTGGGAAAGCGACCGATGCCCTCCACCGCGCGCTCGTCCGTCCACGCCTCGCGGAACACCATCAGCGCGGGCACCTTCTCGCCGTCTTGATCCGCCATCGCGGTGAACACGGGGGCCGCCGCGCTTGCGCCTCGGCTCGCCAACTCTTGTGCCCACCAGCGCTGAATGCCCATGGCCAACGGAGCGCCCTTGCCCTCGTTGGTGCAGGCCAGCGGCAAGATCACCAGCTCGATGTTCTGCGCCGCGGACTGCGCTTCCTCTCCGCCTTCGCCGTCGGCCTCCTCGTCTTCGGCGCCGATGGCCTCTTGGTCGAGCTCGTCGAGCGCATCGGGGGTGTTTTCGTCCTCAGCAGCCATGGAGCGCGAAGCCTGCCCGATGGCGGGGTCCCGGTGCAAGGCAGCGGAGCAGCGAGTTCGTGTTAAGCTGCGGGCCGTGGCCGAGGGTGGCGCAAACGCGCAAAGACCGTCCCTTGCGACAATGGCGCTCGCCATTGGGCTGTGCGGGAGCGCGGGCTGCGGCGCGGCGTCGGCCGACGTCCTGGCCGTGTGGATCGACGGCCAGTTCGACGAAAACGGCAACCGCGAGGTGCAGATCTACGATCGGGGCGAGCACCGCTCGATCACGCTGGCGCCCGTGATCCCTGGCTCCGGCACCGAACTCCTGCAGCTGGCCGTCGACAACCAGGCCCGCGGACTCATCGCGTCGGGGACGCGCGAGACGGTCTACGTGGACCTTCGGCAGGGCCGCCGCGGGCGGCTGTCTAACGAGCTCGACACCACACGTGAGCTGAGTCCGGATTTCGGCCGGTTTCGGAATGGCGACGCCCTCGTGCGCGAGCTTGTGACCGTCACCACGTCGGCGGCACGTCGGCTGGCGTTCTTGGCGTTGAACAGCCGGCACGGGTTGGTCCCCACGGTACTCGACTCACCCGGCGAGCCGGATGCGACCGCGCAGTGGGCTCTGCTGTCTGCAGCTGCAGCCCCCGTAGCGTTTTGGGTCGAAGAACGCGGCACCCCAATCGCGGCGGCGGGCCGGGTACAGGCGGTGGTCTATCCCGGGGTCGACGACAGCGGCACGCTTCCGGACGTGATGGTGCCGACCGTGGTGGCCACGGGGCTCCTGCAGGGGCGCGGTGTCGAAGACAACAACTCTCCGGGTCGCATCAGCGACGGGATCTGCCCCCACCGCGTGTGCGTCTCGCCTTCGGGCCATGTGCTGACCACGATGGCCGAAGCGCCCTGTGTGCTGTGGCGCTGGGACTGGACCGAGGCGGTCACGCCCGACACGCCCCTGGCCGCGTGGCAGGTCCCGCTACCAGAGGGGTGCCCCGCCGAAAACGATCCGTCCTTGGTGGCGACGCTGGGTGACGACCTCGTCGTCATGGACGACGACGACCGGATCTTCTTGTTCGATCTGGCGCGCGGCACAACGATGTCGGTGCCCAAAGTGCGCGAGGGGCTGGCTCGCATTGCACTGGCGGGCCGCGGCACCGTCCTGCTCTGGCTCACGTTCTCGGGGCAGCTCGTACGTGTCGACGCCTCCGGCCCCCGTCTGGTGACCACGGAGCGCTCCTACTGCTCGATCGCCGATGCAACCGCGGTCAGCCCCTCCGGAAACTGGGTGGCCATGTCGTGCAACGGTCAGCCGCCGTTCGAGGGGGCCCCTGAAGGGCTGGTCCTGCGGCTGTCGGCACTCGGGCTCGAGCAGTACACAGGCATCAGCATGCGGCCGGTCGCGATCGATGATGAGGGCAACGCCCTGCTGCACTCGTTCGATTCGGGCGACAGCGACGCTGCCCCCCGTGGCTTGTTCGTCCTCAGCGGCGACGGGGTGCTCGCGCGCGTCGACGACCTCGAGCCCGGACCCGCGCAGATCGCCGTACCGTCGGAGGCGCAAGGACGGATCGAAGGGCGGTACTTCCACGCGGTCGGAATCCCACCCGGGACGCCGTCCGATCTGTCGTGGCTGGACCCAAGCGTGCCGCAGCCGTAGCGGCTAGAGCGCCAACCGGGTTGAATCCGCCCCGTAACGCACGCCCCTGGGCCCGTTTGGCGTCGTGGGCGGGCGCTCGAAGTACGCCCGCGGCTAGGCGCGGCCGGCCAGGGCGACGACGCGATCCATGAAGCGGTGGACCTCGGCCTCGGTGCTGTAAAAGTGCGGACCGATCCGCAGCCCGCAGCCCGGACGCCAGTCGTGCTTGAACTGCTCTTCGATCAGCGTCTTGCTGGCCGCTTCGCTGTTGGGGAAGTCCACGGCGACAAAACCGGTGCGTTGCTCTGCTGCCAGCGGCGAGTGGACGGTCAGCCCGGCGTCTTGCGCACGGCTGATGATCATCTCGGACAAGGCGAGGTTGTGGGCTCGGATCTTGGGGATCGTCGCGGCCTCGAGGTTTCGGTACGCCTCGCGTGCCACGTAGTACGCGGGCACCGAAGGGGTGCCACCCATGTACCGCCACGGGCCGTCGGCCAGCGCGATGGGGGCGGGCTCAAACGCGAACGGATCGCGGTGGGCCATCCAGCCCGTGATCGAGGGCTCGAGCGCCGCGCCCATCTCCGGTCGGACGTACATGAAACATGTGCCCGGCCCGCCACAGAGCCACTTGTGGCTCCCACCGACGACGATGTCGGCCTCCCACTCCTTCACATCGAACGGAACGGCCCCGTGGGTTTGATACACGTCGACCATGACCCGCGCGCCGACCTCGTGGGCGCGGCGGCAGATCGCCTTGACGTCGAGCAGCGCGCCCGAAACGTAGACCGCGTGGGAGATCGTCACCAGCGCGGTGGTCTCATCGATGGCGTCGAGGATCCGCTCGGTGGGGATATCGATGCCGTCATCGGAAGGCACCAGGTGCAGCGGCGCCCCTGCCTTTCGACAAAATGCGTCCCACACGTACAGCACGTTGGGGAACATCAAGCTCTCGGAGACGATCTTGTTCTTGGGGCCCGACAGGTCCAACGCACTGGCGACCTGCGCCTGGAAGAACGCGACATTCTGGTTGAGCGTCGTCGCGCCCGGAACGCCGCCAAACAAGCGGGCAACCGTATCGGCGGTGTCGTTGATGAAGTCGGTCCACGGACCCCACGCCTCGACCCCTTCGCGCTGCCACGTGTCGAAGTACTCGCCCATGGCTTCTCGCGCGCGGCGGGGCATGGCGCCCATCGAGTTGCTGTTCATGTACGTCGACTCCGCAAGGATGGGGTAGTCGGGACGAAAGCGGGCGAACTCGAGATCGATCTTTGGCTCAACCATGGGGTACGTCTTTGAAGGGGCTACCGCGTCGCGCGGGTGTAGGGGTCGAACAGCGCTGTGCCACGTCGGGCCGCGTTGAGGCTGGCTAGCTCGGTTGCTGGGAACTGGACGGCCGAGTCCTTCGGAAGCTCGCGTCGGACAAATGCCTCGATGCGTCGGCGTGCGCGGCTGGCATAGGCCGCCCGCAGCGCGTCCAAGTCCTTGGCGGTGGATGCCGTGTCGCTGTGGGAGGACGCGTCCGCGAGTCCGTCCCAGCGTTCAAACACGATCACGCGCTTTTGTGCGGCGGACAGCGCGTCGTCACCCCAGAGCTTGCTCAGGTCGTCCTCCAGCGCGTCGAGGGCGTCCTGCATCTGGGCGCGCACGCTGTCTTTGGCCAGGCGTGTGCGCAGCGGGGCGGTACGGGCCAAGAACTCTGCCTTGGCTGCGGCTGATGGATCGCGCCCGCGGGCGGCAAAGGCCCATTCGGTTGGGCCGCTGGCCGGGGCCCCGGAGAACACGTTGACGGCCGGAGCCAGTCCGCCAGCGGGCGAGCCGCAGCAACGGTCTGCCCGCCTTCGTTCGCGTCGCGAAGGCTTGACGCGGCGTCGACGATGCCGCCGCCACCGCTTGGCGAATACGACGCTGCCGTCGGCGCCGATGTATGCCTTGAACCTGCGGCCCGGGTCCTCGTAGAGCAGGCCGCCGTCGGAGGTCGGCACCAGCCACCCGATGCCGTCCTGCTCGTGCACGCCCTGGCGGGGCCCGCCGCCTGTCTCCGTGTCTGCGGCCGCAGGCTGTCGTCGCTGACCCTGCGCCGCTCCAGGGGGCAGGACCGGCGCGGGTACCGGGGCGATCGCCAGCGCGAGCGCAAACAGGGGCAGCACGGCCACGACCGCGCTTAGGTTTGCTCTGCGACGAACGCGGCGTACTCGTCCGCGGACATCAGACCGTCGAGTGCGTCGGCGCTGGCGGGCTTGAGCTTGAGCATCCAGCCGTCGCCGTAGGGCGACTCGTTGACCTTTTCGGGCGCGTCATCCAACTCGCCATTGAGGGCCAAAACCTCGCCGTCCATCGGCGCAAAAAGCTCGGAGACCGCCTTGACCGAGTCGATGTCACCGAAGCTCTCGCCCGACGTGATGGTGGCGCCGACGTCGGGCAGCGAGACCAAGGTGATGTCGCCGAGTTGGTCCACGGCATGCCGCGTGATCCCAACGACGACCGCGTCGCCGTCGGCTCGTGCCCATTCGTGCTCTTTGGTGTAGCGAAGTTCCGCTGGGATTTCGGCGCTCATCGGGGTCTGTCCTTCGGTAGTTGCTGTGCGTGAGATACGTAGAAAGTGGCCGGGCCGTCAGGTCGCGGGCCGGCGGTAAAACGGGCCTTTGACCTGGGTCGCGGTCAGGGTCTTGTTGCGTTGGCGGAGCGTGAGCGGCTTGCCAGCGCCTGCGAGGGCTTTGGGCACATAGGCCATCCCGACTGCGCCGCCCACGGTTGGCGCAGGGCCGCCACTGGTCACCTCGCCGACGACTTGGTCGCCGTCGAGGACCTCGGCGTGGGGCCTGGCGATGCCACGGCCTTCGACCGTGAACCCGACGAGCCGCCGTGTCACGCCGTCCGCCTTGGCCTTCTCGAGCGCGTCTTGCCCGACAAACCGTGGCGCGTCGCCGCCCTTGTCGAACTTCACAACCCAACCCAGGCCCGCCTCGAACGGATGGGTGGTCTCGTCGATGTCGTTGCCGTAAAGGCACAGTCGCGCCTCGAGCCGCAGGGTGTCGCGGGCGCCAAGACCGATGGGGGTCACCCGTCCGCCGGCTGTGATCGCGTCCCAGACCTTGGTGGCGGAGTCCGCGGGCACAAACAGCTCGAACCCGTCTTCGCCCGTGTAGCCCGTGCGGGCGGCGAGAACGTCGACGCCACCAATCGTGGCGTTGCCGAGCCCGAAGCTTCCCACCTCCGACAGCGCGCCACCGGCGACTTCGTCGACGATGCCGCGCGCGTGCGGCCCCTGCACCGCCAACAATGCGTAGGCGTCCGAGTGATCGGTCACGGTGCAAATCGAGCCCGCGTGCTCAATGAAGTGCTCTCGGTCTTTGTCGAGATTGGACGCGTTGACCACGATCCGAAAGTGCTCGGCGCCGATACGATACACGATGCAGTCGTCGACGATGCCGCCGTGCTCGCGGCAGGTCACGGTGTACATCGCGCG
>Ga0316189_10000638_pt1 | contig 34985 bp, 27 predicted proteins | sample LowCovwburrow_MG_FD_204930 | JGI IMG/M metagenome (GOLD analysis project Ga0316189, IMG submission 204930) | Coastal sediment microbial communities from Maine, United States - Lowes Cove worm burrow | ecosystem: Environmental > Aquatic > Marine > Coastal > Sediment | place: USA: Maine...
CCATGCCAGCCGTTGTGCTGCAGGCTGTCCCATAAACAGAATGACGTAATATACAGAGGCCACAGAAGCATCCGCATATTGTCCATGCTCCTGTCGTAGTTTGGTTCTTTGTCTACGCGTCGGTAGGTGTTATAACCCGGCGGCAATTTGCTGCGGTGTTCAGCGCCATCGATCAGTCGGTTCTCCAGAACCTTGACGTTCTGCATCTTCAGATAACTGTTTGTGGGGTAGTAGCCGAAAACTCTCTCACCTGCATCGACGCCTGTCGCGTTGCTGGCCACCACATCGGCGAAGCCCCATACGGGAATGATGCCCCAGGTGTCGGCCTCATTGTTCGAAGCTGGGAAGAACTGCCAGTAACCCAATTGCTCGCCGGCAGCAGCGTAGGTCACGTTGTTTGCACTAAAGCCAAATTTGTCTACCTTCAGTAAGATCTCTCCAGTCGCGAGAGGAACGTCGATATCCAAATCTGATTTGATAACTCGACTTTGAGTAATGTCACTCTTTGATATTTGTAATTCGTTCATTGATATCCCTTAGCTTTCTACTACTGCTGCTTCATGTCTTTCGGTTTGCACATGGCGAGACGTATTTTTACTGCCATTGAGTATGAGGCCTAGCTTGGAAATAGGCTAGATGAAGATCGGCTAACGGCCTCGCTGTGCCGGCGCTTTGTTGACCCAAATCAGTGCTGCTCAGGTGTGGGTTTATTACAATGAATCTACTGGTTAGAATGTGCATCATACAAACCTGAAGTAGTTCGCAGGCATTAAGGAAAGCTATGAAGATAAACCGTAGAAGCTTCGTTCAGGGGTTAGGAGTTACGGCGAGCAGCACGCTGCTTCCTCTTCCGCTATTTGCACAGAATCAGACCCAGAACGAATTGCAGATTCCAGCGCTTCACGCCGGCGAGATGCGGGCCGGCAGCCAACACTACGACTTGCAGTTGCAGTCTGGTACCCGGCAGTTCCTTAGCGGCTTGACTACGCCAACCTTAGGCATAAATGGCAGCTTCCTTGGTCCTACACTGCGCCTTAAGAATGGCAGCGACGTCGCAATTTCGGTACTCAATCAACTCTCAGAACCGAGCACTCTGCACTGGCACGGCCTGCATGTTCCCGCCGAAGCAGATGGTGGCCCCGCACAAGTTATTGCGCCGGCTACATCTTGGCAGCCTACATTTACGGTAAATCAGAAGGCGGGTACTTTCTGGTATCACTCCCATCTGCTGAATCACACCGGCGAACAAGTTTACCGAGGCCTCGCCGGAATGATCATCCTCGATGACGAGGAGAGCGAGAGCTTAGAGCTACCCTCCACCTACGGTGTCGATGATATTCCCTTGATCGTTCAGGATCGACGCTTTAATGAGGATGGCTCGTTTCGTTACGTGGGAATGCATCGCGATGTCATGACGGGAGTGTTCGGCGATCGTATTCTGGTAAATGGCACGACTTCACCAGTATTTACACCTTCTACAAATAGGGTGAGGTTTAGAATCCTCAACGGAGCCAACGCGAGAACGTTCAATTTCGCCTTCGCCGACGGCCGTGAGTTCTCACTTATCGCTACCGATGGTGGTTTCCTGGAGAAGCCGGTTCTGCTCCGGAGCGTTGTTGTTGCTCCTGCTGAACGTGCCGAGATCGTAGTGGATTTCAATGATGGCGGTCCAGTCGATCTCATCTCTCTTCCACTTCCGGCATCTTCGCCTTACGCGACTATCGGCATGATGAGAAACATGCTTTCGACCAATACGGAATCATTCACACTCTTGAATATCGAGCCGCAGTCAACGCTGCAAACCTCGCCTGCGCTTCCAGGACAGCTCACCTCGATCCGGCGAATGCAGGAGGCCGAGGCCACGCGCACGCGTCGCTTTGAGCTCTCTATGCCGATGGGCATGGGGATGATGGGACGCGGTGGTCGCGGCGGCGGCATGGGCGGCATGGGTGGCGAATTCCTCATCAATGGCAAAGCCATGGCGATGGATGAGATAAATGAAGTTGTGCCAGTCGACAGCACAGAGATTTGGGAGATTCACAACGACTCGATGATGATGCACCCCTTCCATATCCATCATGGTCAGTTTCAGATCCTGGATCGCGATGGCGTGCCGCCGAGTCCGGAGGAAATGGGCTTTAAGGACACAGTAAAGGTTGGCCCTGGGCAATTGCTAAGGTTTATAATGCGCTTCGAAAATTTCAGCGATCCCGATACTGCTTATATGTATCACTGCCATATTCTTGAGCATGAAGACAACGGCATGATGGGTCAGTTTACTGTGGTCTAGGAGTTCCTAGATTGCTTTCCGAGTTTAAACCCTGCTCGGTTAAGAAATAGTTTGTAATAAAATGATAGGAATTCGTAATTCACTTCTGCAACAAAACGTTAATCATGCGGGTCTAGTCCTCCGATAATTGGTTGGCCTCTGCGCTCGCATTCGAAATTGATCTAAGAATTTACAATCTTCAGTCAGCTTATCCCTTTCGGTTTTGAGGGAGTTTGTAGTTCATAAATGGACAGGAAATCCGTTATGTTAAACCGCTATTACATTGTCGATGATTTTTTTAAGAACCCAGACCAAATCGTAGAGGCCGCTATAGAATCTGTCCAAGGACAGGCTCCGGGTGGAAATTATGCAGGACTCACGACTGCAGAGACATTCTTGGGGGAGCAGCAGAGAGATATTTTCCAGTTGGTCACTCAGGAGCCATCCATAAACTCTTCGACTGATGCGAATGGTAAAATCAGATTCACCAGACCGCAAGATTCATTCAAACAGTATATTCATTTTGACGCTAGCACAAAAACTAAGTGGGCGGGAGTGGTCTATTTGTCGAAGGACCATCCTGCTGGCGTCGACGGCACAACTTTCTGGAAGCACCTGCGCACCGGTCTAGATGAGGTGCCGAAGACACGAGAAGATTTAGTTAAATATGGATGGAAAACGAAAGAAGATCTAGGAAGTTTTCTGGAGACGGAGGGTATAGATGAGTCCCTCTGGGAGAAGACGTTTACCCTGCCTTATAAATACAATCGCCTAGTCTTGTTTCGACCCTGGATGTTTCATGCGCCGGGCCCGGCTTTTGGCGACACACTGGAATCTTGTAGAAAGGTGCAGACACTTTTCCTCAGTAATTAGGGCTTGTTAGCGACTAGCCTTTCCCTCAAGACACCAACTGAAATAAATCGTTCCTCATGCAGGTCTAGTCTCCTAATACATTAGTGAGACAAGGCGCGCGTCATGTTAATCCGCTATTACATTGTCGACAATTTTTACAACAACCCAGAGCAACTTGTGGAGTCTGCTTTAGAATCAATAGAGGAGCAAACTCCGGATGGCAATTATGCTGAGGTCACCACTTTGCCGGCATCAATGGGAGAGCAGCAAAGGAAAATTCTCCAGCAGATCACTCAAGGGCAATCGATAAACTCTGCGACTGAAGCGACAGGGGAGGTCACGTTCTCCAGGGAGCGGGATTTACTCAAGCAATCTATTCATCTCGATGCTAGCAACAGCCGCAATTGGGCGGGAGTGGTCTATCTCTCGAAAGACCATCCTGCCGTCGATGGCACTACTTTCTGGAAGCATCTGCCTACCGGTCTCGAAGAGATGCCGAGGACGCGAGAAGGGCTTAGTAAACAAGGTTGGGATTCAAAAGAAGTCGTAAGAAATTTTCTGGAGACCGACGGTGTAGACAAATCCCTCTGGGAGAAGACGTTTACCGTGCCTTATAAGTACAACCGCCTAGTTTTGTTTCGACCCTGGATGTTTCATGCCCCAGGCCCTGCTTTTGGCGACAGCTTGAACACTTGTAGAATAGTGCAAACACTGTTTCTAGGTAGCTAGAGATTCAAGTGATTGCCAAGTTCTTCATTTAGTGAAAAGGAGCCTGACCTGCTTACGGATAGTGGGTGCTGGATTGTGAACCATAAAAAAGGGGCCATTGAGGCCCCTTTATCAAACATTGAGCGGAAGACTTAGTCGGCCGGCTCTAAGCGAACGACCGAAGTTGGCTCGCCGTTGCGATCGGAAATGGCTAGGTAGATATAGCCATCTTGACCCTGACGTACGTCACGGATTCGACCGATGTCATACACCAGCGTCTCTTCTACGACTACGTTGCGGTAATCATCGTCTAGTTGTAGGCGAGCAAGTTGCTCCCCAGCTAAAGAGCCAGAGAAGATGTTGCCATACCACATTGGGAACTTATCGCCTGTGTAGACCATGAGGCCAGAAGTAGCGATTGATGGCACCCAGAACTGCGCAGGTTGCACCATGCCTTCTTCGCTGATGCCGATATGGATAGGTCTGCCGAAGGCGCCGTAGTTTGCGCCGCGGCCAACTACAGGCCAGCCGTAGTTATTGCCAGGCTCGATGCGATTAATTTCATCGCCGCCTTGCGGTCCGTGTTCAGACTCCCAAAGATCACCTGTCTCCGGGTGAATCGCTAGTCCCTGGGGGCTGCGGTGTCCGTAGCTCCAGATTTCAGGAAGTATGCCTGACTGTCCAACAAAGGGATTGTCATTCGGCACGGTGCCGTCATCGTTAAGGCGCACAACAACGCCTTGGTGGTTGCTACGATCCTGTGCAGGGTGAGCGCGCAGAGCAGCCTCATCTCCAACCGGTGGAGCCATGCGGTCGCCTAGGGTTAGGAACATATAACCATCGTTATCGAAAACGATCTTGCCGCCGTAGTGGCCAAAGCCAACTGCCTGGGCTTCGAAGATTTCTACAACATTGGTCAATCGATCATTCTCAAAACGGCCGCGCGCTATAGCTGTTGCTGAGCTGCCTTCGGTTTCCTTGGAATAGGTTAGATAGACCCAACGGTTGTCGCTGAAGTTTGGGTGTGGCAAGACGTCAAACAGACCACCTTGGCCTTCATAGAAAACGTCTGGGACGCCGGGAACGGCTTCGGGAAGAAGGCGTCCATCTCGAACAACTCTTAAGCGTCCAGGCTTTTCTGTGATTAGCATATCGCCGCCGGGTAACCAGGCCATGGACCATGGCTGTACCAGGTCCTCGGCAACCGTCACCACTTTGTAGTCATGGTTGGCTGCGTGGTAAATGTCCGACTGCGCGCTAACGTTAGCGGCAGCGGTTGCTAGTAGGGCGGTACCAGCAAGTTTTAACAAATTGCGAAACATAGTTTATTCCTCTTTAGTTCTATTCTTTGCGGGCTCGCATCGCTGCTGGTTGAGTCCGCAAAGTTGATGGTAGGTGTTTTTTGGTTCTATGGAAATAGTTGTGCTATCTGAGATTTCGCGTCGGCACTGGCGGTGTGATTGATGTTCTCAATGATGCCGGCCAATGCTTTTCCACGGTCTGGCGTATCTGCCGCCGCCTGAAGTGCTGCCATTGCGCTCTTGCCTTCGGCAGTCGCAGCATGTTGGATATTGCTTACAGCGCTGGCCATATCGCGTACACCCTGTGCCAAGGCTGAATTGCCGCTAATTGCAGCTAACGTGGCTTTATCGGCATCAGAAGGGAAGTGGTTAAGGCTGGCAACGATATCGGCTATCTGCTTAGCAGCGGCGGAATTGGCGTCTTGGGCTACTGAAAACTGCGAAAAAAGCCCGATTACTGCTATCAATAGAAACTTTTGCAAGATTGTATTCTTCATGGTCATCTCCTCTGCTCGGGAATCCGGGCAATTTAGTCTGAGGAGTCTATCTCAGTAATCTCGGAATAAATAGCCGTTTAGGGTGTCAAACGGAGGTAGGGAGAGGTTTTTTCACGGCAGGTAGACGCGTGGCTTAAGCCGTTACAAAGAATTACAAACCCACTTATTCATATTTGGTTAAGCAATTGATATCTATCATGGTTTTGGAAATGAGGTGTAGTTGCGCACTTGCTTGTAGGGGAGAGATTGCTTATTCTTCTCCTCCCGCTTAACTAAGACAATCAATGCTCTCAAATAGTGTGTCTATTTGGTGAAGCTTGGGCGGTAAGACAACACAGTCGGCCTGTTAAATGGGTACGCTGGAACTGAAGAATTACTATCTGGAGAGTCTGAGATGTTTGCAACAAAACGACTGATTTCATCATTCATCCTGGGTGTAGGCGCCATAGCCTGTACCTCAGTCGCGTGGAGCCAGTCCGGCACCACTGTCAACGATGGAGACTGGCCCGATCATCACGGCGGCAAATACGCTCAGCGCTATTCTCCTCTCGATCAGATCAATGCAGACAATGTTGGCGAGCTCGAAGTAGCTTGGAGCTTTCTCACTGCTCCAATTGGCCCAGCTCCTGAATTCAATAACCCTTCAACGCCAATCGAGATCGACGGAGTGCTCTACGTGACTATGGGCAATACCCGCAACGTAGCGGCGATAGATGGCACAAACGGGCAACTATTGTGGCTGTGGCGCCCACAGGAAGGCGACAGATTCAATAAGGCTCCGCGCAAGGGTGCGGGCCGTGGTGTTTCTCACTACCGCAGTGGCAATGAAGACCGCATCTTAACGATTACTCCTGGTTTCCAGTTGGTGTCCCTCGATGCGAAGACTGGCATTCCCGATCCGAACTTCGGCGAGAATGGCCATGTAGATCTGTTCATGGGATTGCGTAACGCCGAAGACGACAGATACGATGACATCGACATCGGTTCATCTATGCCTCCTTTCGTGATGAATGACGTGGTCGTAGTTGGGCCGGCTCACAAAGTTGGCATGCGTCCCCGCTCTAAGTCGAATGTGAAGGGTGATGTGCGCGGCTACAGTGCTACTACAGGCGAGCATCTTTGGACGTTCCACACTATTCCGGAGCGTGGCGAAGTAGGTTTCGAGACATGGCTAAGTGGCGTCGATTTCACAGGAAACGCGGGTGTATGGGCCACTATGTCAGGTGACCCGGAAATGGGACACCTCTACCTGCCAGTAGAATCGGCAACAGGCGACCGCTTCGGCGGCGACCGTCCAGGCGACAACTTATTTGCAAATGCCCTCGTAGCGGTAGATATACAGACTGGCGAGCGAGCATGGCACTACCAACTAATACATCACGACATCTGGGACTGGGATAATCCATCTGCCCCTGTCGTGGCAGACCTGCCGAACGGCCGCAAGGTCGTCATGCAGGTAACCAAGCAGAACTGGGTATACACATTCGATCGTCTGACTGGTGAGCCAGTATGGCCGATGGAAGAATTGCCTGTTCCAGCCGGTGATGTACCGGGCGAATGGTACGCGCCAACTCAGCCGTTCCCGACTCGACCTGCTCCGTTTGATCGTCAGGGCGTCTCGGAAGATGACATCATCGACTTCACTCCGGAACTTCGTGCTGCCGCGATGGAAGCTGTGTCTGATTTCCGCTTCGGGCCGAATCTGTACACGCCACCTTCACGGGTAGATGATCCCGACGGCACTCGCGGTGTTCTTAGCCTACCTTCTGCCACTGGCGGAGCAAACTGGGAAGGCGCGGCAATGGATCCTGAAACGGGCATTATCTATGTCCCTTCGAGAACTGCCCTGGCCATTCTATCTGTAGGCAACGATTCAAATTCTGATCTCGCTTACAGCGCAGCAACTGGCGTTCGTGTGCCGAGAGTTCAAGGCCTGGATGTTATCAAGCCTCCTTATGGCCGTATCACTGCGATTGACATGAACAGTGGCGATCATGTGTTTCAGGTGGCGAATGCCGATACGCCTGATCGCATCAAGAATCATCCTGCCTTGCAGGGCGTAGACCTGCCGCGCACAGGAGTTCCAACAAGAGCGGGATTGGTACTAACTAAGACCTTGTTGTTCGCAGGTGAAGGTGGCGGTGGCCCAGGTGCTAGCCCCATATTCCGTGCCTACGACAAGCAGACCGGCGCGATTGTTGCCGAAATCGATTTGCCCAATACTCAATCCGGGCAACCCATGACCTACGAGGTCGATGGCAAGCAGTATATTGCCATGTTTGTTAGCGGTAGCGGTGCGCCAGCTCAGTTGGTTGCCTTAGCGCTTCCGTAATTTTTGAACCAGGAGTAATTATGACTATGCGAACTTTTTTAAATCGAACTGTACTTGCGCTGCCTCTATTGTTGGTCGGTCTGTCTGCGCAGGCGGCTAACTGGGTAATTGATCCAGGCAATTCAATTGTGACTTTTAAGTATGCCTACGGAACGGACCCCTATGAAGGTCGATTTACGAATGTTCAGGCTACTTTTGATATCGATCCGATGAGCCCTACTAGTTGCGAATTTAACGTGACTATTAACATTGAGGATATCGACGTCGATTCACCAGAAGTTCTGGACTACCTGCTCGATTATGAATTGTTTGACGTAGACACATGGCCGACAGCGACTTTTAAGGCTACCGAGTGTCGCCTGACTGGCGTGACTTCATTCGAAGCCGACGGCATCTTAACGATTCGTGACCAGACTCATCCGCTGACGTTTCCATTCGATCTTAATATCGAGACATGTGATGGCAGTGTATGTTTCAACCTTACCAGTGAAGTGATTCTGCAGCGTCTTGATTACGGTGTTGGCCAAGGTTACTGGGCGAATACTTCAGAGGTTCCAAACGACGTAACCGTCTCTGTAGATGTTTACGCTATACAAGAATAATTACTAAGTTTACTAACAAATAGGCTATATCAATGTTTACTCGATTTTTTTCTAATACGCGTCGTCTTCTACTAGTACTAGTTTGTTCGATGTTCTTGGTTTCATGCGATCGCTTGCTGACACCTGATTTCAACACAGACATAACCGAGCTTCGAGGTGGCGCCTACACGCTTGACCCAGATCATGCGACCTTGCTGTGGAAGATTAATCATCTAGGCTTTTCTACCTTCATCGGTAGATTTAACGACTTCGATGCAACATTGGATTTCGACCCTGAAAACATCGAAGCATCGGCAGTAGAAGTAGTCATTAACACAGCTGGCTTGGATATTAATAACGAAGAGTTCGCAGAAGAATTGCGTGGCGACAACTGGTTCAACGTTGAGCAATTCCCACAAGCTGTTTTTAGGACGACTTCCTTCGTTGAATCAATCGACGAAGATACATTCGTGTTTCAGGGCGACCTGACTCTGCTGGGTGTTACTGCTCCTATGAATCTGGAAATTAACTTCCACGGTGGCGGTCGAAATTTCCTTACTCGCAGCTATACGCTGGGCTTCTCGGCAAGCGGTGAATTTCTGCGCTCCGATTACGGTCTTGACAGATTCACAAGCTTTGGCGTCGGAGACAACATTGAACTTGAGATTCATGTTGAATTTATGGCGGCACCTGAGTAGAAAAACTCAGTGACGCAGTATCAGCGTCGTTGTATCAGCGCTGTAGTATCAGCACCGTAGTAACATTATCAGCACCGTAGTAAAGGAACCTCATTAGGCATTGCCGAATGGGGTTTTTTATTGGGTGTCTGCGGAGCCGCTCTCATTAGGCATTGCCGAATGGGGTTTTTTATTGGATGCTTGTTGCGCTAGTGCCGAAGCTTGATATGAATTTTCTTGAGGGAAATGCAGTGGAGGCAAAGGCAGGTAGAACCCCCGTTTACGGTAAGTCTTTCCGGCTCCAAGGTCCCCGAGGCGCATATTGGTCTTGGCAGCCGTTTCAGGCATACTTCTAACTTTTCTTCGAAGACTACTGCAACGATTTTCATACGTTAGGGAGCTATAAACATGCTATTCCCAAGAATTATTACTTCCAAGCCTGTCTGGGCCGTGCTGACTGCTCTGACGGTATTCAGCATCTCCACTCTGGCACAGGCTCAGGTACCCATTGTCCAGCCCGGCGCACCAGGACAGGCGAGTCGCATAATTACCGCGGAAGAGGCATCGGATCTCGCTGCGCTTTCCTATTCGCTAGGGGATATTCAGTTCCTGCGCGGCATGATTCCACACCACGCGCAGGCGAAAGAGATGTCGGCGCTCGCGGAAGACCGAACCAACAACACGACGGTTCTGGCAGTCGCCGCGCGTATTACCCTTTCTCAGGACGATGAGATTTCCATGATGCAGGGCTGGCTCAGTGATCAGGGCTTAGAGGCACCTGCAGAGGATGTGCATCATCAGCCGGGTTTCGAGCGTATGAAGGGCATGCTCAGCGACGAGCAGATGGGCGAACTCGCCGCATCTTCCGGTCCCGAATTTGACCGCCTCTATTTGGAATACATGATCGACCACCATCAGGGAGCTCTGGATATGGTGGAGATGTTGTTAGACCAGCGTGGTTCCGTGCAAGACCCATTGCTTTACGAATTCACGTCCGATGTGACCTCCGATCAGACGTCGGAGATCGAGCGCATGGATCTCTTGCTCGCCAGTTTTAATCCAGATCCACGAGTTGGTCTGGCGGCGGGCTTCCGAGATGCGGGCGAAGCTGCTTTGAATATGCAGATCGTCGCATCACTGCCCAAGCCTGCAGGATTTTTCGATCCGGAGAGACCCTCCGGTCTCTCAGCGAATCGCCTGCGAGAACTTGAAGCAGCTGCAAATGGAGATACTCCGGAGACGCCAGATGAAGAGGAGGACGAGAATTCAGATCCGCGCCCGGCCTTGCTGAGTTTCTCGAATACCGACTTATTATTCTCTGGTGACTACATGGTGGCAGGTAATTACCACGGCTTTAATACCTACGACATCAGTAACGCACGAGCACCACGGCATATCGGCTCAGTGGTTTGTCCGGGTGGCCAGGGCGATGTGTCGCTAGTGGGTAATCTACTGATAATGTCTGTGCAGGAAGCTCGCGGCAGATTGGATTGTGGGCTAGAAGGCGTACCAGACGCGGTAAGTGATGAAAGAGTGAAGGGTATTCGTATTTTCGATGTGAGTGATTTTACAAGGCCAACACAAGTTGCTGCAGTACAAACCTGTCGCGGCTCACACACGCACACGGTGGTGTCTGATCCAACCACAAACTCGGGCAACATTTATGTCTACGTTTCCGGCACCAGCCCTTCGCGTGACGACGAGGAGTTGGCAGGCTGTTCCAACGATTCGCCCTTCGAAGATGAGAACTCGGCGCTGTTCCGCATCGAGGTCATCGAGATTCCGGCAGAAAACCCTGCGGCTGCGCGCATCGTGAACCGCCCATTTATTTTCGCTGACGCCGACACCGGAACGCTGGCGGGTTTGTGGGATGGCGGCGATCACGGCGAGGGCACGCAGACTACGAGACAGACTAATCAGTGTCATGACATTACTACGTTCCCCGACATCGGCTTAGCCGCAGGCGCCTGCTCTGGCAATGGTATTCTGCTGGATATTACCGATCCTGCGAATCCTGAAAGAATGGACCAGGTTATCGATCCGGGATTCTCCTATTGGCACTCGGCTACCTTTAATAACCGTGGCGACAAGGTGATCTTTACCGATGAGTGGGGTGGGGGTGGACGTCCTAGATGTAGAGCACAAGACCCGCTGACCTGGGGCGCTGATGCCTTCTATGACATCGTCGACGGCAAGCTGCAGTTCCGTAGTCATTATAAGATGTCGGCCCCGCAAACTGACACGGAGAACTGTGTCGCTCACAATGGCTCCTTGATTCCCGTGCCCGGCCGCGATCTATTCGTCCAGGCTTGGTATCAGGGTGGTGTTTCGATCGTAGATTTCACCGACTCGATGAACCCGGTCGAGATCGCGTTCTTCGACCGCGGCCCTATCGATGAAGAAGAATTGATTACCGGAGGATACTGGTCCACCTACTGGTATAACGGTCACATCTACGGCACTGAAATTTCCCGTGGCCTCGATGTGTTTGCGCTGCAATCCAGCGATTATTTGACCGAGAACGAGATCGCCGCGGCCTCATTGCCGGAGTTAAATGGCATCGTCAATGCGCAGACGCAGCAGATTGTCGAGTGGCCTGCGGTACCAGTTGTGGCACGAGCGTATATGGATCAGCTGCAACGAGAGGACCGTATCACTTCAGGCCAGGCCAGCGAGCTAAACGATGCACTAGGGGCTGCTGAGGCTTTGCTGGCAGGAGGAAACGGTAACCGACGTAGCACGGTGCGGGCACTTAATAGTCTCGCAGATGACTTCTCCGATGTTGCTAGTGATTTCACTGGCATCTCGGGTGTTCGTTATGCGTCTTTAGCGGAAACGCTAGAGGGGATAGCGGATAGCCTGTAGAGGCTATGTAGAAAGGACAGATCGCGTGCAATAAGGCGCAATCTGTCCTTTTTTTGTGCATTGAGATTTTGCTTTTAAAGAATTTTTCCAGAGAATCAGCCCCTTCAAGGACATTTGGTGAATATTCAGCTAGGCCATTTCAAAATGCGCATCGCTTGCTAGTGTCTCAGTTTGAATCTTGCACTGATTCTGAAGGGTAGTGGATCTCTGGTGACGATTAACGCCGTGCGAGGCAGGACGCCGAGCTCGAGCGTACAGGGATGTATTTACAGCGTGCGTTAAGCGTCACCAGAGATCTACTGCCCCATCATAGAACTTTATGGCGATGGTATTCAGTTGATCGATATTCAAACTGAGACACTAGCCATCGCCGGTACATTTTGACTTTTGCCTGTATCAAGTATCAAATGGTCGATTCGTATCACCCTTCTAATCGCTGCTGCGAATTGGCTAGCCTAGTAGGGTGTGAATAGACGTAGTGTCCAAATCTGCTAGGAGACAGCGAATGGCAATCTCGGTAAAAATAACAACAACAATGAGTACTCTACTCGTTTGTGCGAGCCTATTAGCCCTGCCCGTGCAGGCGCAGGACGGCGCGAGACCCGATTTGCAGGGTATTTGGACCAATGCCTCGCTGACGAAGCTCTCTCGCCCTAGAGGTGTCGAGACTCTGGTAGTTACGCCAGAAGAGGCCAGAGTGATTGCGGCGAACACGCCCATTGCCGGTCTTGAAGGGGGCTTGGACGAGGGTGACGGTGTGAACAATACCCCTACCGCTGCCGATGAGGATTTCGGTACCCGTGCCTACAACAACTTCTGGGTAGAGCCGGGTGCGAATCTTGCTCTGATAAAAGGGGATTTTCGTACTTCCTACGTTGTAAACCCTGAGAACGGACAGGTGCCTCGCCTCGAGAATCCGAATTATGACTTTGAGCGGCGCAACTTTGGTTCGCGCTACGAGACTGGTTTTGGTGATGCTCGAGGCCCCGAGGCGATTCCAAACGCAGAGCGCTGTCTCATCGGTTTTGGCAACAAGGCAGGCCCCGGCATGATGTCTGCCCTGTATAACAACACCTACCAATTCGTGCAGACCGAAGACTATGTGATGATCCTCGTGGAGATGGTTCACGATGCTCGCATCATTCCAATATTTGATACAGCGGAGGAGGCTCGTGGGAGTAGACGACCACTGGTGCTGGAGCAATGGTTTGGTGATTCAGTTGGTTGGTATGAAGGTGGGGAGCTCGTTGTTGATACGGTAAACATTAACCCGCTGCAACTGAGCCAGAGCTCGGTTCCTATAACGAAAGAAGGGCATATTGTCGAGCGTTTCAGTCGTTATTCTGACGACGAAATCTTCTATCGCTTTACCGTAGAAGACAGCAATATCTACAGCCAGCCTTGGACTGCAGAGTTGAGCTTCTATGCCACGGATGATGGGCTCTATGAATATGCATGTCACGAAGGAAACTATTCTATGCCTGGCATATTAGCTGGTGCGCGTAGACTGGAGATGGAAGAGGCTGCGCGAGAGTCAAACTAAGCTAAGATAGTTTTTCATTGCCTTTGGGGGTAGCCAACGAATGTGGTTGTCCCCAAGGGTGGTAGTGATGCGATACGAAATAGAATTCAGTTATCCCTCCAATTGATTCCCTGCCATTTCTAATAGTGGGTCCGCCTACTCGTAAAGTAATCTGAACCCATTGGATTGAGTGTAATTCATGAGCACAAGTAAACCTCTGGCTGGCTTTAAAGTTGTCGACTTCTCTGCCGTTTTTGCAGGGCCCATATGTTCTCGCTTTCTTCGTGATTGTGGCGCTGAAGTGATCAAGGTGGAAAGCCCCAATGTCGGGGATCTCACTCGGGGGGTAGATGGCATTACGCCAGTCTTCGCCCACTTCAATGCAGGCAAGCGCAGTATTGCAATAGACCTGAAGCAGCCCGCCGGTCAGTCTTTGGCCAAAAAATTGATAAGCGATGCAGACATCGTTATTGAGAATTTTAGGCCTGGAATAATGGCTAAATTCGGGCTGGACTTTGAGAGTCTACAGTCCCAAAACCCCAAGCTCATCTATTGCTCAATCTCCGGATTTGGTCAGAGCGGGCCTTATGTCAATCGCGCAGCCTATGCTCCAATAGTTCATGCTGCCAGTGGATTCGATAGTGTGCATGCTCAGTCTCAGCAGGGGACAAATGAGGACGAGGCCATGCGCCCTAGCAATTGGGAGATCATGGTCGCTGATATTCTTACAGGTAGTTATGCCTTCGGCGCGATCCAGACTGCACTGCTAGGACGTGAGCGCGGAGGAGGGGGGAGTTATATCGATGTCAGCATGATGGAATCTATGATGACGCTTATTCCCGCCCATATACAGTCGGCGCAGATGGAGAAGCCTGCCCTGATCGGTAGGTTCTTCCCGGTCAAGGTGAAGGATGGCTTCGTTATGGTTTGCGCGGTCTCGGATAAGAACCTGGAATGTCTGGCAGCAGCGCTTGGCCGGCCGGATCTGTTAGACGATCCTCGATTTGTGCGGGGCCCGCGAACCCAGAATTTCTATTTGCTAGCTGAGGAAGTTGAGCTCTGGTCTGTTTCGCTTAGCGCTCGCGAATGTGAACAAGCGTTGAATCGTGCAGGGGTGCCTTGCAGCCTGTATCAGCAGGTAGACGACTTGTTTGCTCATCCTCAAGTAGTCGAGCGAAATTCATTTGCCGATATTCACGATGATGTTCTCGGTGATTTTGTAATTCAGAATATGCCATTTAAGCTTGTCGGCACCGACAGTAAGGCGGCTTCTTGGGTGGCGAAGCTAGGTCAGCATACCGATGATATATTGAGTGAGTACTTGCATCTTAGTGCGGCGGAAATAGAACGCTTGAGAGCGAGTTCCGTGGTTAGCTAACACCGTAGGGTTCACAACAATATCGGCAGGCCAGCTGCTGGATACTGAAAATCGCCTCTCCAGCAAGCTAAAAGGCATCTTGCATCATTTAGTCACAGATTAAACCCCTTCGAGTCTGTAGAATGCGGCCGACTAAATATGATGATGCCTAATTTCACATTCCGTACCCTAGTTCGTTTCTTAGTTTTTGCTGTCTCGATGGCGATTACTTCGATGGCGAGCGCGCAGATTGATCAGATCGAAAACCCCACCGATGACTCTACCATAGTCTACCCCGCTGCCTATTTCGCAGATTTCCTACCGGTGTCTGCTAACGACATGATAAGTCGTATACCCGGCATTGGCCTGGCTATGGGCCGTGGCGGCGGTGGTGGCCGCGGGCTCGGTTCGGGTCAAGGCGAGATACTCATAAATGGGCAGCGCACAACAGGGAAGGGCAATACTGGGGCGAGCCTGTTAAGCCGCATCTCTGCCGATCAAGTGGAATATATCGAAATCATACGAGGCACCTCGGAAGAACTGGATGTTCGCGGTGCCGGCCAGGTGGTCAACGTCGTGCTCTTGGATGTGCCTTCTCGATCGAGCACGTCGCTTGAACTCAATGTGGATTATTGGCGAGACGGTACTTTGGATCCTGGCGGACAGGTTTCCTATAGCGGACAGGCAGGCGACTTTAACTACCTGTTCGCGCTTGAGGCGGAGTCTAACTACAACGGTCGCGTCAATCGAGAGTTCAGCTTTGACGCGAATGAGAATCTAATAGAAGCACGTAGAGAAGTTTGGGTTCGAGACCAGACTGACTTTCGCGCTAATATGAATCTGGGCTATAGCTTCGAGAAGAGTGTGGTACAGCTCAATGCCTTGCTCGAGAGTAGATCGCCTCCGAATGATATTGATCGCACGATTCATGATTTTATGACTAACACGATCAGGTATCAGCGTGAGGGCAATACTAACGATCGAGACAATTGGGAGATCGGGGGAGACTACGAATATTCCTTGGACAGTGGCGGCAAGTACCGCTTTCTATTTATCGTAAACGACCGCGACTTTTTGTTCACCCGTGAACGTTTCGATGTTGAAGAAGCATCGGACAACAAGACTCTCTTTCTTTCTAACTATGGTCGCGACCGCGAGCGTATTGCGCGTACTTCCTATACGTTCAACGTAAACGATGAGCAGGGCTTAGAACTAGGTATAGAAGGCTCACAGACCATACGTGATGGCGAGCTGCGCTTGGGATTGGATTCCGCTGGAGTGCCTTCCGCTGACGTTGGTGGTTTGGTGCCAGTTGCCATTTCTAATAGTACGTCAACGGTTGAAGAACTGCGTTCAGAGCTCTTTGCCGTGCATAACTGGCAGCTAAATACCAGGATGTCTCTAGAAAGTTCGCTTGTGTATGAGTCGTCAACCATTGAGCAGACCGGAGACGTTGGGAATAAACGAGACTTTGCCTTTCTTAGGCCTAAGGTCGACTACCGTTTTGATATTACCCCTTCACTTCAATTACGTGCTGGAATCGAGAAACAAGTATCCCAGTTGAGCTTCTCCGATTTCAGTGCCACCGTCGATGGCTCCGATGAAGATCAGAACACTCAGGCTGGCAATCCTGGAATCGCGCAGGAACAATCTTGGCGCTATGAGTTTAACTTGGAATATCGCCTGCCTAACGACATAGGAGTACTAAACTCCCAGTTCTACTACAGAGATATCGAAGATGTCATCGATCGGGTTGATGTTTCTCCTAGCCCGGACAACTTGCAATCGGCTCGTGGAAATATAGGCGACGGCAAGCGCTATGGCGTGAATCTCGATCTTAGTGCTAGATTAGGGTTTCTAGGCGCACCGAATGCGCTTTTCACCACAGGTTTAAGTTTGCGAGACTCGGAGGTCGTAGACCCGTTTACCGGTAAGCTGCGCCGACAGAGGAACAATGGCCGCTGGACCGCCAGATCCAGCTTTAGACATGACATTACCGGCCTTGGACTTAGCTACGGCTTTCGCTATGAGATGAATTCAAACGGCGGTAGCGGCAGGACGGAAGTCGATATCTTCGATACGGAAGAGAGAAAGTTTCAGCCTGAGGTGTCGGCGTTTTTAGAAAAGCAGGCGTTTGGAAGCTACACATTTCGCCTCGAGGCGAACAATATTTGGCAGAACGAATTTTGTAGAACGCGGACACGATATGTAGGAGCCACAGCGGACGGCATACTTGAAGAAGTCGAGAACTATTGTTCTGGTGGCGGTATGCAGTTGGCGGTGAAAATGAGAACGACGTTTTAGAAGTCCCTAATCACTGTAGAGCCCTAAATGGCGTGATGACTATGGAACAAGCAAAGCATATTTTTGCAGTACCAAGCCTGCAGGCTAGCAGACTGATACGATTGGCCTGCCTATTAGTGATCATTCAGATTGCGCTGCTCTCCTGCTCATCCACGGGGGGGACACCTTCTTCCGTGGCCACCGACGCAGTTTTCGATGTCGCTCCGCCGCCTAACTTTACCCGTGGACTATTAGAGCGCCGCGCGACTGAGCCGCTTTATCCTATACGGGCAAGAAACCTCGGCGTAGAGGGGTGGGTGATGCTGGGTTTTTCCGTCGACGCAGATGGCGAGGTGGTTAACAACAGTATTCGGACACTCCAAGAGGAGCCGGAAGGTTTTTTCGAGGCTTCGGCCACGAGTGCGGCTCGGCGACTAAGTTTTCAGAATGTTCGAGGCGAGCTGATTGAGGACGTGCGCTACGTGTTCCGCTATCAGCTCGATGGACTGAATGCGGTGCCGCCCTCAAGTCCTAGAGCTGACATAATTCAATTCAGAGAGATGCTGCCCCAGCGTCTGATTACTCCGCCTTATCCTGATGCCGCTTTGGAGCAGAAACTCGAAGGTTACGTCGTCGTGAAGTTTACTGTCACTGAAACAGGCGCCGTGCAAGACATCGCAATCAATGAGAGCGAGCCTATCGGAGTGTTCAACGAGGAGGCGATCCGAGCCGCGCAGCGACTACGGTTCGAGCCTAGGATTGTGTCTGGGGAGCCTGTGAGGGTGGAAGATGTATTGTTTCGCTTCAATTGGATCTTGCCCCGCTGACTATTTCTCACCACCTTGATTGTGCGAATTTTAGTGCAGGACAATTAGATTCTGAAAATTGAGAACCAATCGAGTATGCTTTTCACTGGATTTTTCCTAGTATTGTGCTGCTGGGCAGGCGACGCTCGATTTAAGGCTAAGAAACTCAAGCTTGAGTGATGGCATCAGGGTTAAAGATTAGAAACAAGGGCTAAAAGAATGGATGCTTTGAATCTTACAGATGGCGATTTCTCTCATCGTAAGGAAATCATACAGCTTTTAAAAATGGTGATTTCTCAGAGATGGGCGTTCTCGTATGTAAGGGCTACCGGCAAGAAGCTTAGCTCCCAGACTATCAATCTGGTTGGTGTTGACTCTAATGAAGGGAATTTTACTGTTGCTCACGAGCGAAGTATTGCAGAAATGGAATCAAGAGAGCCGTTGATGTTCCGAGCCCAGAGTGGGGGTGTATCTATTATATTTCAGAGCCGGCTGAGGGAATCGCTCGAAGAAGATTCTATCTCTAAGAGTTCTGCGCTGCATTATTTTGAGCTGCCCTACAAAGTTGCCTGTACGCAACTGAGAAAGACCGTGCGTGTAAATCTAGAGGCTATAGCTGAAGTGCCGGTTGTGCTTTATCTGGTAAACGGAGCGCTGATCGAAGGCGCGGTAATGGACATTTCGATAGCGGGGGCCAAGTTCAAAGTGAATCAGGATATAGGTCAGGAGCTACGAAATCCTGAGGTGCTCGATGCGTGCAATGTAAGCCTACCTAACGGTGAGGCGCTACAATCAGGTGCGCAACTAATTGATATGGTAACTGACGCGGAAAGTGGCACTTCTTATCTGCGTTGCCAGTTTGTGCATATGCGACCGCAAGATGAAGAGATGCTCGACGGTTTTATCAACGATATGCTACGACAGATAGAGTCCCTAGCTGTAGGTTAGGATAATTAGCTGCTATGTGTAAGGTGGGAAGTGCATCCAGCCAGTTATGATGTATTTCACTCCTGAGTTTACAACATTGCCTCTATGGGCATGAGTCCATTCCCCAGGCCAAATTAATGTCTTCCCTTTTTGCGGCTGACTCTCGAAGTTCTGATGTTCAAAGTGGGTAGAACCTCCATCTTCGATATCATTCAGATAGGTCATCCAAGCAAGAACACGGTGTGATGTGTCGATCGTTGTGCGCTCCGAATGAAGTTTCATGAAATGCCCGCCTGGTTCATATTTTTGAATATTGAATGAGCTGATTTCGGCGTTAGGCAAGACACTTTCGAGAAAGGGCCACTGTTCTAAGTAATCTCTGTAACAGGCGAACAGCGATTCAAGATAGTTTCGCAGAGGTTCGTGGTCAGGCAGTTCTAAATCACGGGGCCGGATGGCGAGATCGGTAGAGTTCTTAGACTCGGTATTCAGCCCGCCGGCGGTTCGTCCCTTCGTATGATAAGTCGTATGGGTTTCGAAAAAGTTAATAAGTTCGTCACAGAGGGATAGGGGTTCTATACTCCAGCTCCCTATGAAATGCGGAACGGACTCGGTCAATCCTAGATCGATGCGTTTCATGTCTTGCTTCCAAAGTTGTAGTCGATGCCTTTGCGGGTATCGAAATTGATCACACCAAAGCCGCTTTTTTCCAGCTCTAATCCCTCTCTGGTTTTTCCCATGGCGAGTAACACTGAGCCCAGAGAGCCTGCCGCCTCGGTCATCGAAGGGCTGATTTCTAATGCTATACGATAGCTAGCGGCGGCTTCTTCTAGTTTGCGTAGGCTCCATAGTGCGTTTCCGAGATTGCAATGCGCATCGGCGAAGTCGGCTCTTAGTGATATTGCCTTACGATATTTGCTGGCCGCTTCTTCGACATAGCCCCTTTTTTGTAGTGCTGTACCTAGGTTGTTGTGTGCGTCCGCATAGTCAGGTTTTATGGCTATCGCCTGCTGATAGCTGGCGATAGCCTCATCTACTAAGCCCTGATTTTTCAGGACCGAGCCAAGGTTACAGTGCACCTCGGCAAAGTCAGCTTGAATCGCCAACGCCTTTCGGTAACTCGTTACAGCTGCAGCTAACTCGCCTTTATCCAGATACGCATTTCCAAGGTTGCAATGGGTGTTGGCATCCCCAGAGTCGAGATTAATGGATTTGTTATAACTGGTGATGGCTTTATCAAGCTTGCCTGAGTTCTTTAGAGCGATGCCAAGGTTCGCGTGCGCTCTAGCATGATTTGGATTAATAGCTATCGCCTGCTCGTAGCTAGTTACGGCTTCATCGAATCGGCCTAGGTCGAGAAATACGTGTCCCAGATTGCAGTGCGCACTTAGATACTCTGGTGCTTGACTGATCGCCGTTGTTATCAACTGAATCGCGATATCGCTCTGTGCTGCCATGTGAGCGATCACGCCAAGCCGATGCAGTGCGGCTGGCTGATTAGGCTCTACCTCTAGAATCTGCCTATAGATTCTCTCGGCTTCGCCAATTCGATCAGCAGATAGGTGCTGCATGGCTAGAGAAAGGCCGTCCTGGATGGACATGGGAGGCTGTACTTTAGACTCGTTCGCTGCCTTACTGGTTTTGGAATCTTTGGGGGGCATGGCTTCTAGGCTCTCCGGCCTGATTCGATTAAATAGTTTGATGCTGCTTGTATTAGTCTACACCGCCCGCCATGAGCAAGAAAGTAGATGAAACATAATGGATGTTCGTCTCGACTGCCTGCTCAATGTTAGTCGATGATGGTCATGGGGGTTTGTATGAAGGGGACGCCTGCTACTTTGGTCTGCTTGCCTGACTGGAAGTTGTTACTTTCACAGGAAAATACACCGGACTAGTTCTCATTTTTGGTGGATTTAGCTATTTAGAAAATAACAGTTGTGCTAATGGTATGCTCTTGAGCGAAAATTTGAGAAACTACTGTGAATAGTCTAACAACGGTTCAAAAAATGACGGAATTCCTGCCACCTAACTCTGAACGGCTTTTAAGGGTGAAAGCATCGGATATTAAAGTAGGGATGTACATGTCTTTCCCCGATCGCCCTTGGTTGGAGACACGGTTCCTGTTTCAGGGGATCTTACTGACCACAGAGAAGCAGGTCAGCGAGGTTCGCAAAGAATGTCAGCACATCTTTGTAAATAGAGAAAAAAGCCGGGTCATTCAAACTGCACGAGAACCTGTGCCTACCGCAACAACGGCGCCTCCAATACTTAAGCCGATCGAGAAAGAGTTTGTCGCAGCACAGAAGGCGCATGTGAATGCGGGCAGGGACATTCAAGAAAACTTACAGCGCCTTATCGCAGGCGAAGGCATCAATGTCACGCGAATTCGGTCTTCGGTGAAATCCTGCGTCAAGAGCATCGTTACTAACCCCAATGCGCTCATGTGGCTCGGCCGCCTGCGCACCAAAGACAATTACATTGCAGAGCATTGTCTCAACGTTGGCATCTTGGCGATCGCCTTCGGCAGGCACCTGAATATGGGCTTGGATGAGTTGGAGATGTTGGGCATGTGTGGAATGCTGCACGACGTTGGCAAACTGGAGGTGGATCAGAAGATCCTGGATAAACCTGCTAGCCTTACAGAGGATGAGTTTTCTGTTATCAAGGGGCATTGTCTCACTGGGAAGGAAATTCTTTCAAAGGATGAAAATATGCCAAAGGAGGTTGTCGAGGCAGCCTTCGGTCATCATGAGCGCATGGATGGATCGGGCTATCCAAGAGGCGTGCGAGCCGATTCCTTGAACCTCTATACTCGCATGATTTCTATAGTCGACACCTATGATGCGATCACTACGAACCGTTGCTATGACAAGTCTCGGCCAGCGGCCGAGGCAATCAAGATCCTGTTTGGTAGTCGTGACACCCAGTTTGAACCAGTTCTCGTTGAAAAATTTATCGAGTGCCTAGGTATTTATCCGACAGGGTCTCTGGTTGAGTTAAAGACTGGTGAAGGGGCGGTTGTTATCGATTCGAATAAGAATAGCCGTCTCAATCCCAAGGTCAGTATCGTCCTCGATGAGGAAAAACACTCACGATCGCCGCTCATCATCGATACCTCATCCGAGGAAGTTGGTGAATCGAGTCGAACCATCAGGCGTGTGTTAGATGAGAATGATTATTCGGTGGATCTAGAGAAAGTGTTTTCCTTCTTCAAGGAACAGGGGGATTCGATGGCAAGTTAGGTCTTGCCGGGCAAAAAATTTCTTAGGTGCTCACCGAGTTTCAGGCCGCTTAGAAACGCATCCTCAACTCTGTTGCCTCCACACCAGTCGCCGCAGGCCGCTAGTCTATTGCTCTCATCAACTAGAAAGGGTTTTTTGCTGGGTATCTCCGCCTTCGCATAATCCCAGCGATGAATCGCGATATGATCCGGCTGCGGCAGCGAACTCTCTAAGACTTCGTCCAGTGCTTCCAGCATTCTGTGGCACACATCTTCCAGAGTACTTTCGGCTTGCGACTGCGCCCATATGTTGTTGCTTTGCGCCAGTAAGGAAAATGAGGATTCACGGCCCGGTTTTTTGGAATCTACTGCAATCCAGCCAAGTGGGGAATTCCTGACGACGGCGGCATCAAAGTTTAACTTTAGAGCGGACTCGAAGCCCAGCATCACACTGAAGCAGGGAGAGAAATTGACGGCGCTTAGCTCCGGCTTGTGGGCGAAATAGTCTGGTAGCAATTCATCTGCCAGCGGAGCGGGCGCTGTGGAGATTACCCAATCGAACTGGCCAATTTGTTCCCCCACAGCATCGTGGAGTAGCCAGCCCTGTTCATCTGCTTCAATGTGGCCTACTGGAGAGTTCAGGGTGACATCAAGGCCTTGAGCCAGAGCCTTGCAGAGGCCGCTCATGCCGGGTGCGGCAATGAAGTGGGGCTCGAACCATTCCCGCTTATAGGGTTTCTTCTTGATATCTAGAGTGAGGACTCTAGGATGCCAAACTTGTACTAGATTCTGGGGGACAGATTTATTCAGGAGCTTCTGAAACTGCTCTGAGCGCGCCGTGAAGAATTGCGCACCGTGATCGAATTGGTAGCTGCTAGCTTGGCGCGTTGCCATTCGCCCCCCAAAATCCTCCGATTTTTCGAATATCTTAAGCTTCGCACTGTCTTGCAACCGACATGCGAGAGTGAGGCCGGCTATGCCAGCGCCGATGATAGCTATGGATTTCATTGATTGTCTGCGTTTTTCTCGGTTCGAGTGGGTATCATACGGCAGATTGACAGACTTGGATGAATATTGGACCTGTCTGAGTGCTCTCAAGCTCCAGCTCGAGTGTCGACATAGATATGAATCTGATCTACATTGCTATTATGGATAATGGCATACACGTTCTCAGAGGTAAGCATGCATCTCTCTTCAGATAGGATTGGCAGGATTGCTCTTTGTGCGTTGCTAGTTCTTAGCGTTCCAATCCTAGTTGTATTCCAGGAAAAATCTTCGGCACAAGCCGTTTCCGAAAACCCGTATCAAGTCATTTTTCACTGGGGCGATCTGCCTGATGGGCGAGAAATGGGTGTGGTCACAGGCGTGCATCCTGACCCCGATGGTGAGCATATCTGGATCGTCGAGCGTTGCAGTACAAACCAATGTGCCGGTTCCGATCTGCCGCCGATTCACAAAATGGACAGGGAAGGTAGGGCGATAAAGAGTATTGGGGCCGGACTATTTGCATGGCCCCACGGCTTTGATCTCGATAGTGAAGGAAATCTCTGGGTGACCGAAGGCGCGCCGCGAGGTGATGCCAGAGGTGCGGATGGGTTCGCACTCGGGATGGGACATCAGGTCATAAAGCTAGACCAAGATGGCGAGGTGTTGATGCGCCTGGGCGAGGCAGGCGTGGCTGGCGATGACGCGACCCATTTCAATGGACCTTCGGCTGTGCAGGTCGCTGCCAATGGTGATGTTTGGATCGCCGATGGACATCGTGGCGGCAACAATCGAGTGCTTAAGTTCTCCCCTGACGGGGAGTTGTTGCTACAACTCGGGGGAGGCATCGAATCTCTCAGTCGCGAAGTGGGTAATTTCAATGATCCTCATGACTTGAAGATAGATTCCCAGAACAGGCTGTTTGTTGCCGACCGTGGCAATAATCGCATACAAATTTTCGATCAGCAGGGCGAGTTGTTATCAATATGGACTCAATTTGGTAGGCCTAGCGGTATCTGGATCGATGACAATGACAAGATATACGTGGCTGATGGCATGTCCGGTGATCAATGGAACCCGGGCTGGCAGCGAGGCATACGCATAGGCGATGCAAGAACGAGTTGGATTACGGATTTTATCCCCGATTATGAAATACCCAGCGGCAGTGGCATAGAGTTTTTGGCGACAGATGCTCAAGGTAATATCTACGCGGGACAGGTAGGCCGTCAGCGCTTTGAGAAATACGTGAGAGTAAGACCTTAATATTTGCTCCGCTTACCTATCTGCGGCACGACCTATGACGCCGTAAAAGCCGCAATATTCCTAGCCTTGTCCTTTCATGAGTAATTCTGCTTAACCCCCTTCTCTCAATCCTGTTCAGACATCACCCTAAAGACACTGACTATGGGCTTATCTACTGTAGGTGAGAATGATGGGCATCAGAACGGGACTGTTCAACTAATAGCAAGCTTGGGAATGCACTGAACTCCAAATCTCGCTTCCAGTCGAATTGATCGAAGTTTTCAGTTCATATTGGAAGTCGAATCTCTAGTTTCCCGCCTGCGCCTGTTAGTACTAAAGCATATACGTTTCTCTGTCGTAGAAGGATTGAAAAGAAATTTCGCAAGAAAGAGAAAATAGTTGCTATGAGTTTGGCTATGGAACGAAACACTTATGCTTTGGCAGAAAGCGTGCTTGCAGAGACAAATTGCCTGATCTCGATGCCGGCTGTGTGCATTCAACTCAGAGAAGTAATAGCAGATTCTGACCACACTAGGAAAGATATCGTCGACATCATTTCCCGTGACTCGGCATTGACTGCCCGTTTGCTGAGGGTTGTGAACAGCGCCTACTACGGTTTAACGTATTCTGTGAAGGATCTAAGTAATGCATTGAGCATTCTCGGAGAGCAGGGACTGAGTAATCTCGTAATGGTTACGTCCATTGTGAGCTCCGCTAAACCTTCGCCGCTTCATATGGATATGGAGGGTTATTGGAGGTCCAGTCTATTCTGTGCAGTCATGTCTAGAAACGTTGCTAGGTATCGCAGCTTAGCCGAGAGTCATATCGAGGAGTGCTTTGTTTCCGGCTTACTGCTCAATATCGGTAAGCTTTTTCTTTACTACTCCGAGCCGGATTTGCACGGCAAAGTTAGAATGGAAATGGATGCAACAGGCAAGACAGACTTTACTATAGAGAAGGAGTTGCTGGGGTTCGACCATGCCGATGTTGGAGCCGTGATGTCTAGATCATGGGGATTCCCCAATCAATTCAGTGACAATATTGCTAATCATCATAGTGAAAATATCGAAAGATCTTCGATTGAAGAATCCATTGTAATGCTAGCAGCCTATTTGAGTGACCGAATAGACCTTGATTCTCCTCATGAAGAATTATCAGGAATTCTCCCGACTCCTAGAAAAGATGTGCTGGAGAAATTGCAGCTTTCGGAAGGGAAATACGCAGAGCTAGCGGGCATTGCATACGAAGATTATATGCTTGCATATGAAGCATTCTATGGTGGCGCCATATAGCTCTTATTCTATTCAGAGCTATAACGGTAGGAAATTTCTACTCTTTAAGGATCTATAGAGCGAAGGTTACAAATGAGAAACTGGCACCAAGAAAGAACACTTAAGGTAGCCGAGAAGCAACAGGCTCGTCAGCTATCTATTACTGCAGCAACCCCAGACCTCGTTGCTACTATCGATATTGATGGCTTCTTCCTCAGTCTGAATACTGCAGGTTACGAGCTCTTAGACTTGGAAAGAGATACTGATGTTAGGCGGCACAGGCTAATCGAATTCTACTCGAAAGAGAGTGCGAACAATTGTATAAGTCACGAATTCGAGAACGCACTATTGCAAGGAGATAGCAATACAGAAGTGGATGTTGTTACGAGCAATGGTGTGCCAATACCTAGTTCTCAAGTGCTAATCGCACAAAAAGACAGCTCCGGAAACGTCGATCATTTCTCGGTGGTTCTACGTGATATAAGGCCAATAAAAGAAGCAGCACTAGAGCGGGAAAGGCTCATCAATCGACTCCATGAAACAAAGAAGGTAGAGATGATAGGTAGGCTGGCAGGAGGAGTGGCTCACGATTTCAATAATATAATGAGTGTTATTATGGGGCACGCAGAACTTGGACTGCTAAATTCTTCTGATAGTAGCAGCAGCGGAAAAAGTGATTATGAAATTATTTTGGATTCTGCTCAGAAAGCTGCCCGGCTTAGCAACCAGCTACTTGATTTCAGTAGCACTCAGGTAATTCGACCGCAGATACTGGACATTAATGAGGTGATACAAAATTCTTCTCAGCTAATAGAAAGTATTCTGGGCAAGCAAGTCGCTGTTGAAATCAATGCGCATAAGTCGATATGGCCCATTCGAATTGATCGCTCTCAGTTAGAACAGATAATTCTTAATATGGCCGTCAATACGCGGGATGCTTTGGACGACGGGGGATTATTCGTGCTGTCTACCGAGAATATAAGTATCGATAAGAAGCAGGCAGAGCAGCTAGCGTTAGGTGAGCAGGGTGACTTTGTAAAATTCACGATTAAGGACAATGGTTGCGGCATAGAAGAAAATCTCCTCGACCGAGTATTTGATCCCTTCTTCACAACCAAGAGAAAAGGAGAAGGCACGGGGCTGGGTTTGTCGGCAGTCTATGGCGCAGTTAAGCAAAATTCGGGGCATATAAGAGTAGCGAGTAAAATAAATCACGGCACCACTTTTGAGATATATTTTTCTCGAGATACTAGCAATTCCAAAGTGACTCGAATCAGCAAAGAAGGGGTGAGCCCAGGAGAAAAAACATTTGGAAGAGAATTGATTCTTTTGGTTGAAGACGATGACACAGTCCGAAACATGCTCACTTCAGTTCTGGAAAACTTAGATTATCGGGTGTTAGAAGCTTTGGATGGTGTGCACGCTCTAGAAAAATTCTCAGAATTCGAAGGTGCGATAGAATTGGTGGTTTCGGATATAGTTATGCCCAATATGGATGGCATGGAGCTGCATCGTCGGATTCTGGAGATCGATAACTCGGTTAAATTTCTGCTTATTTCGGGACATTCTGATCAAAGCGAGGCGATGAGCCAGCTAGACTCCCGCAACGTAAGATTGTTAAGCAAGCCTTTCCCATTGAAAGTACTGGCAGATACAGTAAATGATATGCTCAGCTAAAATTCTGCATGCTGCCTTTTTATTTTTTCGTATCGGGCGGGTGCCAGCATCGCGCAGCGAGGCTTTTCTAAAGATGAGTTAGTTGGGGTTCTACGGCTAGATTGAATTTCAATTTATCTATACATGATTCTGGATTACTCGCTAAACGAGGGGTTCTCAAAAATTGCAGTTTAGGCGCGATAGCGGTGATTTCCTGCCGGTTCAGGAAAGCGTAGTTTGCTCATTACAGTACCAACAGGCTAAGGTAAAATGTATAGAAATATTATTGAAATATTTTCTCGTGACAAACCGGAATCCATGTCGATGGATGAAGAATATCGCTCAAAGTTACTTGTGGCTTCTTCATTTTTTACGGCAGCCTTTATAGCGACTTTCTCAATCTATAGGGCTTTTTGGATTAATCAGTCTGATCATGCATTTTTTACGCAAATGGCAGCCTTGCTGGTTCTTGTTTCCGCTCCATTTCTATACAAATATTCTGGATTACTGAAAATTTCTGGAGTATATGTAAACATTGTTACAGAGATTCCACTTCTCTCTGAACAGAGTAGAGAGCTTCCTGCTTCTGTTGCAAAGCAAGCTCTCGTTTCCTGAAAAAAATGGGTGAATTGATGAAAACTATATTGGTAGTAGAAGACAATGAATTGAATCGAGAGCTAATGAATACGATCCTGAGCACCAATGGCTACGAGGTGCTGTCTGCCGACAACGCTTTGTCCGCAGTTGATATCGCTCGAGAAAGTTTGCCGAATATCATATTGATGGATATTAAAATGCCGGGTATAGACGGTTATGGGGCGCTTGATTTGCTTAAGGAGGATGCGTTGAGCAGGGATATTCCTGTGATTGCTGTAACCGGGAAATCGACGCCCCATGATATTGAGAAGATAAGGTCCAGGGGCTTCGACGACTATCTTGGAAAACCTTTTAGAATTCACCAATTGCTTTCTGTTGTGAATGATGCCATATAGTAACTAGGCTTATTTTCAGCTTAGATTGCCTGCTGCTCGGTGCTGCGTCATGATATTTTGCAAAAGCTATTCAGTTGCATTTTTAACTCATTGATTTATATTTGTATCATTGGCTAGTTCTGTGATTTTTCCTAGGGGTGTTTTGCAGTGAGCCGTCAGTGTTCGACCAGTCTAATAATTTGCCAATTCTGAGTATAGTTGAGTGGATAATTCCAAACTTGAAGATAGCGTAGTAGTCCTTCGAGAAAAGGAACGCTTCTTGAATAGCGCACAGCAAATTGCCAAAATCGGGTCTTGGTGTAACGATCTTTCTGCTGGCACGATGACGTGGTCCGAAAATTTCTACCGAATCTTAGGATATGATCCACATTCGTTAGATATTGACGTAGCGGTTCTCATGGAAGCCGTGGTTCCTGATGATCGTGACAAAGTTCAGTCAATCATTGAAGCCTATTTTAAAGGTGAGGTACTGACGGAGCAGGTCGAATACCGGATCTATGGACCCGATAGAGCAATTCGTCATTTGCATGCACGAGCAGAGCTTATTCTTGATTTGGATAATACGCCGGTCTTTCTTGTGGGTACCGTCCAAGATATCACCCAGCAAGTTCTGGCCGATCAGGAGAGAAAGGGGCTAGATAAGCAGCTTAGGCAGGCTCAGAGAATGGATACTATCGGTACTCTGGCTGGGGGAGTTGCCCATGACTTCAATAATATACTTACACCCATAATTGGGTATATCGATATGGCGATGGAGGATACATCGCTGAGTGAGTCTCTGCACTCAGATTTAGAAGAGATATCAAGCGGACTGTCTCGCGCACAGTCATTAACACAGCAATTGCTGCTGTTTAGTAAAATTGCTGAAACCAATTTGGTAGACGTAAGAATGGATGAAATCCTAGGACAGGTGTTTCGCTCATTACGACCTTCTCTTCCTCGATCTATTGATTTGAAAGAGCGGCTGGATCACAGCTGCGGATTGATTCTGGGTGATCGAATACAACTTCATCAGCTGCTTATGAACCTTTGTACAAATGCTATACAGGCTATGGCGGGGTGTGACGGGACGCTACTGGTTGAGCTTCGACAGGGGGGCTTTAACGCCGAGTCCGAAAACTTGTTAAGTAATGAGGAAGCCGCAGACTATATCTGTGTGTCTGTTTCTGATACGGGGCCGGGGATGGATGAAGAAACACTAGAATCGATCTTCAAGCCTTTCTTTTCAAGACGAGGTGTGGGCAAAGGGACAGGGCTTGGCTTGTCTGTTGCGCATGGAATAGTTAAGAATCATGGAGGTGAGATTGTCGTCGAATCTGAGGTTGGTAAAGGTTCCTCCTTCCATGTGTATATCCCTCTCTCTCAGATAGACTCTGAGAAGCTTAAGCTTAGAGAAGAATTACCTGATGCAGGGAAGAAGATATCGATCTTGGTTGTAGATGATGAGAAGCCTAATTTGGTCGTGTTTCGAAAAATGTTGACGCGCCTTGGTTATAAAGTCGAAATCGCATCAGATGGAGAAGAGGCGCTCTCTATATTGAAGCTTGCCTCTGAAGGCTATGATTTGGTGATAACTGATATGGTTATGCCGGAAATGACAGGATTAGTGCTGTCTGAGAAGATTCAGCAAATTTTGCCTGGGCTGCCAATTGTAATAATGACTGGTTTCTCGAGCAATCTAGACTCCGAGGCAAGGAGGAGAGGGAATATTAGGCAGGTAATTCGAAAGCCAGTTAAAATGGTCAGTCTTGTTCCATTAATAACGAAGGCTGTCAGCTAGCTGGCACATTGCTGATCAAAATTTTTCAAATTTTAATACTAATGTGAGAAGATAGGCGATTCTCTAGAATCGAGGTCGAACTATCATATTAGCTATGGTCGCATCTCGAAGATGTAACTGGTTCGCGGAGTAAGAGTGAATGCAATCACCAAAAGATAAGGATACGCCAGCATTGCCTGCAGAGACCTCTCAGCATGATGAGGCTTTGGATAGCCTTGGTATTGTGGTAGGCGAAATCGCCAACGATTTTAATAATATTTTGTCCCTCATTCTGGGCTATGTGGAGATGGCGCTTAGTGAGCTGCCGGAAGGATCCAGAGCACGCTCAGACTTGGAACATGTGTTGGCAGCAAGTGATCGCGCTACTGAATTAGTCGCCCGAATTCTTACATTCAGTAAAAGTACCAAATTAATGCGCGAGCCCATCGTCTTGGACGAAATCGCAACTAAGCTAGGGAAATACCTACGTGAGAGATTGCCTTCCAATGTCAAGATCAATTGTAAAATCGAAGAGGGTAAGGGGCGAAAGCTGCTGAGCAATGAGACCGAAATCTACAAACTGCTAAACAATCTGTGCCTGAATGGCATTCAGGCGTTGAAAGAAGTTGGTGGTGAGATAAATTTGACCTTGGATTACGTAGATGGAGACTCAGACTTCGTTCTCCAGCATTCGGGGTTATCTAATAGGGACTATGCAAGATTAACGGTTGAAGATAATGGTAGTGGGATGGATATCGACACTATCGAGAAAATGTACACGCCTTTCTTTACGACCTCGCGCGGCGGCGACAGCGGTGAAATTCGAGCAGGCCTAGGCTTGACCACTGTGTATAATATCGTGTCTTCCCACGATGGCTCGATATTTGTAGAAAGCAAGCAGGGAGAAGGGAGTAAATTTGTGATCTGTCTTCCGCTAATGGATTCCGCGGTTTTAGATGACGATCAAGAGGCTCTTAAACCACCGAAGAAAGATGAACACAAACATATTTTGTTTGTCGACGATGAGGAGTCTATCGTTCGAATGGCGAACAAAATGCTTGTACAGAATGGCTTCGCTGTCACCAAATTCACCGATGGTAACGCTGCATTGGAGCATTTTCGTCAGCAACCGCACCAGTTTGATCTTATAATTACCGATTTGATAATGCCGACCATTACGGGTACTGAATTGGCATCAAAACTTAGTGCAATAAACCCCAATGTACCTATTGTTCTTACCACTGGTTTTAGCGAGAGGATTACTTCATCGACTTGCCAGCAATGGGGTATAAGCACGGTAATTAATAAGCCGTTCACTATTCGAGATTTGCTGGCCACTATAGAAAGCCTAATCTAGTCTCACCTACCTAACTCCGCTAATCAAATTCAAGCTGACTATGGCGTCCCCTTTTGGGTACGCCAGTATTGGCCAGTGTGATGCCTCGGTGCGAGAACAAAGGTTCGCTTAAGTTCGTTGTAGAAATGTCGTAGTACCATGGTACTCAATGTATCCGTGCCGAATTTGCTATGACACTTCAATATCAGCCGAATCAGAAAATTCTCAATTCAGTTTGCGTGAGCTCTACTCTTGAAAGGGAATTGTTACTCAAATTACTAGACTCTATGAGCGCCGGTGTCGGCTTGTTGGGAAATCGGTTTGAGTTGCTCTACTGCAACGACGCTTTCTGTGAGCTTTTAGCTAGCGACAAAGGGACTGAGCTGGGTAGCAAGGTATATCTAGGTAGGGGGCTACAAAATTCCCTGCTCAGACGAATTGTTCGGTCACTGCGTATTGAGAGTCATTGGCAGGGCCTGTGTCCGGATATAGGTCCTGGGCTGGGAGTATCCGTCTCGAATCTGAGTCCTTCAGATAGCGCATCAAATGCGCGTTACTTAGTACAAATTTCCGATCAATCCGAATTGGTAAAAAAACAAAGCGAGCTATCTCGGCTGGAGACGCAGGTTGCCAGAGCGGAGAAAGAAAAGTCGGGGCTAGTCTCTCAAATCAGCCATGAGCTTCGCACTCCGCTTAACGCAGTTCTAGGATTTGCGCAATTGCTTCAGCTTGGACCTGAGCTCTCAGAAGATCAGGCAGACTATGTAAACGAAATCATGTCAGCGAGTAACTACTTGCTGAAACTAATCGGTGACGTGCTAAGCCTGTCCAAGAAAGAACATGAATTCGGTAAGATAGAGTTGCTTAGTGAAAATATTGATATCGAACCTCTCGTCGAAGAATGTCTAGGTTTGGTTGCTCCTTTGGCCGCAACTGCCAATATTAATTTGTTCCAGACTGGAATTGATTCTACCTTGCATATAGACAGGCTGCGCTTGAAGCAAGTCCTTCTAAATCTCGTTTCTAACGCAATTAAGTACAACTACTCTGGTGGACGGGTTGTAATTAAGTTTTTCCCTCTCAGCGAAGACGAATTTCGTGTTGAAGTGCAGGATTCGGGCAGGGGTATTCCAGAAAATCTTCTGAAAACCATATTTAATCCCTTCGAGAGGCTAGGATTAGAGCATGGGCAAATCGAAGGCACGGGTATTGGGCTAATGATAACGCGGAGACTAGTAAAATTGCTTGGTGGGACGACGAATGTGATTAGCGACCCCGGTTACGGCAGCATTTTCTCAATTGATTTGCCGCGTAAATTGCCGCTTGCTCTGGAAGGTTTGAATTCTAATAAGCCCGCGATTTCAGGAGAATGTAAGAAGGTTATTTGGTTTGGCAACAGTTCTGGGCGCAGCGAGTTTGCCGCACGTCTAACAAGTCTACGTCCTGCATGCGAATTTTCACAATTAGACTATAAGGGATCAGGGGCTTCAATATTTTCTCAGCAGGCTCCTGCATTAATCTTCATAGAAGACACGTATCTGCCCAAGTTTATCGAAAGTGAGCTTTCAATGAATGATATACGACTTCAGCAATCCGCTTTGGTTGTCGTAAGAACTAACGAAATCCTATCCTTCGATCGGGAACTTGATGGGATCAATCATATCGGTGATCTTCCAGCAGCTTTTAATGGTATAGAGTATTTGGAATTTGTAGATCACCAAGACTTCCCCTTGTGATGTTAAGGCAGGGTTGAAGAATAGGTGAAGCGCTAGAAATCAGATTGCTAGAACATTTGAGGCTAAGCGATCAAAGGAGTTTCAGCAGGTGTCCGAAATAAAGAAAGAGTTATCCATATTCTTAGTTGATGATGATTCGTTCAGCGTGGATCTAGCGATTGGCGTTCTGAAGCGAAACGGATACAGCAATATCGAAGCCTCCAATAATGGGCAGGCGGCCCTAAGCAAGCTAACGGACCAGGATGCGAGTTATGATATCGTAATCCTTGATCTGAACATGCCGGAGATGGATGGCCTAGAATTCATGGGGCACCTTAGCAACGCTTCTTTCTCAGGGGGAATTGTTCTGCTAAGTGGAGAAGACAAGCGTATGTTGGAAACTGCGCTAAGCTTGGCCAAGTCACATAATTTGAACATACTGGGCGCTCTTTCTAAACCACTTCAACCTATTGCTTTTGATCAATTGATAGATAGTTTCGAGGAAATATCTGCACCATCTTCTGAGTTTACCCCACAAAAACCTATATCCGAAACCGAGCTGAGAGAGGGTATTGAGGGCTCTTCCGATAACAAGCTTCTGCTATTTTTCCAGCCAAAAATATGTATCACGACTGGCGATATCGTTAGTGTAGAGACCTTGTCACGTTGGTGGAATGTGGATCGGGGACTATTGGGCCCAGGGGCTTTCATCCCGCTTGCAGAAGAAACAGACTTGATTGACGCGCTAAGTTACAAGATTTACGAAAAGGCTGTTATTCAGTCTGCGGAATGGATTAGCCAGAGTAGGAACCTTAGCGTGGCAATAAATATTTCCGTCAATTCATTTTCGAAGAAATCGTTCTGCGACTATTTGGTTGAGCTGCCCAGTAAGCATGGAGTCCGGCCAAGTCAGATTATACTCGAGGTTACTGAGACGCAGACAATGGCAATTGCGGTCGATTGTTTACAAGCTTTGATGGGAATGCGGCTAAAAAGATTCAGCCTATCTATAGATGATTTTGGCACCGGCAGTTCATCAATGGCACAACTCAAGAATGTTCCTTTCACCGAATTGAAAATTGATCGAGCCTTCGTTAATGGTGCCGCTTACAACGCAAGCGCGTTAGCGATTCTTGAAACGAGTGTTGATTTGGCCAAGAAGCTTGATATGAAAATTGTTGCTGAAGGGGCTGAGACCAGAGAAGACTGGAATCTCGTAGAAGAGCTGGGTTGTGACTACGTGCAGGGATTCTACTGTGCTAAGCCTATGGGGAATAGTGACCTGGTCCAGTTTATGGACAATTGGTCTGGTCCCCACTAAATTCATATCGATTCCACGAGTCTCTCTCAATTCACAGATAATGGCTTGCTGGAGAGTTAATTTCTAGTTGATTTACATTTCGTTGAACTGCTGTATGGGAACTGAATCTACACTATCTAAGTAATAGTTCCTCCCTTGGTCCAATCGTTAGGCAAGCTGAGCACAACTCAATTCAGCAGGATAGCACTAGCCTGTAGGCAATGTCTGCGCTGAAAATACTCAGCGAATTATCGAATAAAAGTAATTAAGGATAGAAAATATTTGTCGTAATACATGAATAACCAACCAGATTGAGTTCAATATCATGTTGTTACTGTTATCCCTATCCCTATCCCTATCCCTATCCCTACTTCACTGTCTCGCCCAGTGTAACTCTGTTGCAATTTTCAATAAATACTGGTTTGGCGAACTCGTCATTTCAACAAGCCCAGTTGAGCAATGTGGTGGCAATGGGACGGTCTGTGCCACGGAATGTATTAGAGGAGGTTCGTCGTGTTAGATTCAGTGAATTG
>Ga0316189_10000639_pt1 | contig 34985 bp, 28 predicted proteins | sample LowCovwburrow_MG_FD_204930 | JGI IMG/M metagenome (GOLD analysis project Ga0316189, IMG submission 204930) | Coastal sediment microbial communities from Maine, United States - Lowes Cove worm burrow | ecosystem: Environmental > Aquatic > Marine > Coastal > Sediment | place: USA: Maine...
ACTTTTTACATACATCCTTTTGAATTTGCACGAGACCCCCTACCGCATATAACAGCTTATTAGTATGCGTGCTCGATTCCACGCTCTATCGTTTCCTTCAACTACCCAATAACTAATTGGATTTAATTGATATTTCCCGATTTCCATTTTCCCCTCTGGCGTGTAAATGAGCGTGCTCATTAGCGATCCTAACAGGACTCGTTATTTTTCTCAAAGATTTTGTATGTGTTTGATTTTGTTGATTGTTTAAATCTCAACAATCGCAAAGCGAGCAGCATACAGTAGTTAAAGTTGCTCTTTTTTTTGACTCCGAACAGATACACTGTTTATTTATACAGTTTTAAAGGAGTTGAAAATGAGCCGTAAAAGCTCTTTCTTGGAATCGGTTCGTCGCACAATGCGTCTTCGTGGTTACAGTATTAGAACAGAGCATTCCTACCGCTAATGGATGAAATATTACACCTGATTTCATAAGAGAACGCACCCGACCGAGTTTGGTCGAAGGGATGCGGCGACAATGTTTGTTTGAAGAGCTTTGTCTCGCGAAATGTTTGGGGCCGGCCTAACAGCAACCTGTGCCGGTTATTACTCAGGCATGGTGGGTAAGGCCGCAGTTGTTAGCGCGTAGCGCAGTTTGCTCTACTGAATTAGAATTCAAACCCAACTTCCGCGGCGATTATTCTTGGTTGCAGATAAGTAACAGCGGTTGAGCCAATGCGATAGTTGACCGAATCTTCGTCGGTCAGGTTTTTGGCCCATATTGCAAACTGCCACTTACCACCGCCTAGCTCAACGTCAGACACGGCAATTCTGGCATTTAGCAAGCCATAACTCTTAACTTCGACTCGCCCAAAGTTGGTGTTAGCCAGTGCTAGTTGGTCATCCTGCCAGGAGTAGTCTAGATGTAACTTCAAGCTTCCGAGGCTGATTGGCTTGTCATAATCTGCCACAATGCTGTAGGCATTTTCAGGGGCCCATACCAACTCGGTGCTTGCGCTACGGTCACTGCCATCTGGGAAAATGGCGTTTTTGATGTCGTAATCGATATAGGCGTAATTGACCCCTAAGGTTATTTCATCTGAAACCGCCGCTAATATGTCTAACTCTAAACCGGAGATATCTGCTTCACCCGAATTAAACACTTCTACAAATTGAGGGTTGTTGACTGGGTCTGGTAGGTAATCAAGAATGATGTCGTCGATGTTCATGCTATATACAGCACCGTTTAAACGGATTCGGCGGTCGGCTAACTCGGTTTTCCAGCCCAATTCATAAGAGCTTAGAGTTTCCTCTTCAAAGCCTTGGGCGTAGCTCAAACCATTACGGCTAGCACCGCCAGAGCGAAAAGCTGATGCGGCTTTAAGGTAGGTTGAAACATTGTCCGACCATTGATAATCAGCCACTACTGACCAATCGGTATTGCTGATATCAGAATTTGTATTGCCGGGGCCGAAGCTATTAAACGCCCAGCCATCGTTGGTTCTGGTGGTGCTGCGATCATCTTTGGTGTAGCGCAGACCAAGTGTTAGGTTTAACTTACTTGCATAGGACGCAGGTGCCCAGCTAACTTGGCCAAATGCGGCGCTTGATTCAACGCTGCTATCCAGCGAGTATTCGCCGAGGTAAAGGGGAAATACAGCGCCTGGGGCAAAGGGCGCGACGCAGGCTTGCGCAACTCCTCCAGCGCCGTTGCCACCTTGGCCGAATATGCTGCAAGGAATGAACGGCGGGTTGCTGGCCAAGTCGAAGGCATAGATGCCGGTGGCATCGAAAGTGGCTCTATCAAGGTATTGACGCTCAGTTTGTACCGCGTCTTCATCTAGATAATACAGACCTGCCACGTAGCTAATGGTGTCTTGGCTACCGATTAGTTGCAGCTCTTGGCTGAATTGTTCGTGTTGCGTTTGGGTATTGACTTCAAAGTTGCCGGCAGAGCCAAACGACTGTGAAAAGCTGGTAGAGGCATTGTCGTCAAATTCTCGATAACCGGTGATTGATTTGAATTCAAGTTGATCATTGATCTCATAGCTGATGGTTAAATTATGACCTTCAACTTCGGTCACCGTGGTTGGCAATGTATAGGCGAACTTGCCGCCCCCAGTGGGGGTTCGAGTCTCTTCTAATCTTGATGTGGAGCTATTGGTGATTGGCTGAAAACCCGCATCTAATCCACCAGCGGGCCCAGCGTATTGAAAATAGGGTGAACCGGTATCCATGTCTGCATAATCGTAAGCGTAATCGATGCTCAGGCTCTCATTGGCAGCGTAATTCACGGCTATTCGGTATCCTTGTTTGTCCTCGGCATAATAATCTTGATATTCAGTATCCGGCAGCTCATTAGGGCCTTCATTTTTAACCCAGCCATCGCGATCAGACACTGCAGCAGTTAGTTTGATTTTCAAGCCAGAAAATTCAGGCAAGTTCAAATTACTTACAGAGCGAAAAGTACCAAAGTCACCAGCGGTAAACTTTTGCTTAAAGCCGAACTCTCCGGACGGTTTGGCATTAATAAAGTTAATGGCTCCAGAAGTGGTGTTTCGGCCATATAAAGTGCCCTGCGGTCCGCGTAAGATTTCCACACGCTCCAGATCAGATAGGTCTGCTAGCAGTCCTGTTGAGCGGCCTGCGTAGACACCGTCATAGTAAAGACCTACGGTATTGTCTTTGGTGAGGGAAATAGAATCAGCGTTGCCAATTCCGCGAATAAACAGAGCTAGGTTGTTACTCGATACCGGGTAAGCCGGCATTTGTAAGCTGGCGGAAGCTTGACCAATATCTTTGGCGCCATTAAGCCCCATGGATTCAATATTGTCAGCATTGTAGGCATTCATTGCGATTGGGATGTCTTGTAAGGACTCGCTGCGTTTTTGTGCGGTGACTACAATCTCTTCCAATGCGGCCTGGACGAAGGCGCTTCCAAGCGTGGCGATTGCGATGATCAGAATGCTAAATAAGGATTTAGCGTTGGCTCTAATTTTCATTTCACGTCTCCTACGAAATAAGATTGTGCTGCCAAACAGTCGTCTAACTATAGCCCTATATGGACAATCGTGGAAGAGAGGTAAATCAATAAACGCAAAAATTAGAGCAATATATTGCGTATAGTTATGATAATTTGCCTTTGAAGTGATTATTTAGCAAAAATTATGGATTATTGAGAATGTTGTTGTTCAGGCTGTAGGCGGGCGATGATGATATTGCATTTTATAGTAATGATTGTGCTTATATCTGCTTGCGAGCACTTATATAAATCGAGCAAAAGCCTCTCGGTATTCTCTAAACTGTTCCTCTATCCCGCGTTTACTAAACCCAAAGTCACTCAAGCTATAGTTATGCGCAGGCCGCAGGTCGCGTTGATTTTCATTGCGATGTTGCTGCATGGCATCGCTGGCTGCATCGGTGATTTCCATGTCTAGAAAATCGTATATTCTCTTACTGCTGGCAATAGGCTCGGCCAATAGTTCTTTAAAACTTAGGTCGATAAATTGTGCGATATGGTCTTCGCGAACGTGCATTGCATGGCGCAGTCCACGGCTGAACATGCCAGCCCATTGTTCGCCGACTAAGTAGGGGTCCACCTTGTCTGCCTGGGTGATCCATAGGTTGTAATTGAAGCTGCTGATGGATGGAATGGTGTCAACCGGGTCTCGGTGGGTGGATATTATTTGTGCGTCAGGGAAAGTAGTAAACAAACAATCAAGAAAATGTAGGTGGTGGGGAGTTTTCAATAGCCATTTTAGGTTCTGGGTATTGCCACTGGTTTTCTTTTTTTGCCACTGCAAGCACTGTAATAATAGCTTTAAGTAGTCGTAACCGGGCTGGTTGGAATGACTAAACAACCATTGCTGGTAGCTCGGAAGGTTGCAAAATGCATTGGGCACGGTGCTAAAAAAACTATGTTCCAATAACAGAATATCTTCGTCTGCTCCCAGCGGGTCCATCGGGTGGATAGCCGCTATCTCTGGGTTCGCTTCGAGTAAGGCGGCAACTTCTGCTTCGGCAAGAATCAGCCTTTGATCGGTTTCCGTTGGATTCCAATCCATAAATGGTGCTGGATTTCTAACTTCGTACCAAAGCGGTGCGAAAAATCGTTTATCACTAGCAAGCACTCGATGCAGCATGGTGGTGCCGGTTCTTGGTAGGCCAACTATTACTGCTGGGGCGGCTATTTGCTCTTCTAATATTTCTGGATAAAGCCTAACGTATTCTGCCAGACGTAGACGGTTTTTGAGCGTGTTTAGAACCCGCTCGTGTTGCACAAAACGGCCAATTTGATTGAGCTTGGCTTCTGTTTCAAGCGCGTTTACTAGAACCTCAAATGGTTCACGGAACGATTGGTCGCCAAAGTCGTTTAGCCCTAAGTCGGCGCTGGCCTGTGCGAGTAACTTATTGGCGTCGAATTCAATAGTGGGGATTTGAACGTCATTCATTGGCCATTCTCCGTGTTAATAGGTTCTGAGAGTTTTGTTAGTTCTGAAAACTTTACCACTTGAGTATTGATTGCCGGAAACTCATCCGCATCAATCCACCTAAACAACATGCTGCCTTGATCGTGTCCAGCGGTGTTGAGCCAATTCGGGTATTTCTCACCGGGGTCTTGATGGCTGACAACCATTGTATAGTTTCTATTGTCATCGGCTATGGCTGAAATGTTGTTGTACGAAATGGTGTTGTATCGGTAGTCTAGAGACTCCAACCAATAATTGGATATTTGAAAATTCCAGGCTTCACAATTAGGAATGCGTTCCGGAGTAACCAATAGTGCTTCGTCGTGGGCCAACGACCAATGACTATTGTGGTAATGAATCTTTTCATTACCACCAACTTTGATGCAGGCGTCTTGGTCGTTCGCTGGCAGTTGGTTGGTATGGGCTTTAAATTGATTGATCCAGCTATTGAATAAACCACTGGTTCCTTCGACAAAGCTTACTGCGCGCAATAGTTTTTGAGAAAATTCAGCCGGATTTAAAATTGGTGCGTTACCGGCGTTTAAGCATTTTATTCGAAATTGTGCAGGTCGTTCCTTACGAGCATTGCAATACTGACGCACAATAAGGTTGTCGCTTTCAGGCGATAGAGGCAACCAATTGGCGTTAGAACTAATTGGTTTTTTGGCACTTACGGTAATGCTGAATGAGCCGTCTTTGTTCTTTTTAAGGCTGTCGCTGGTAATCTCTCCTGTGGGGCGCATGTCGCCAGTGGTGGCATAACTACCAGCCTTGGTAGCCACCGAGAAGTATTCAACTTCACCAAATTCACCTTCAATCAAATAATCGTATTCACCGCTGATGCAGCAGTTCAAGTAATAGTTGTCGGGGTTGTCGTTGCCAATTTTGATGGTGTCATGCGAAAGGCTATAAAATACTGGAAAACGCGGGTCAGAACCTTCTACTGAACTCTCCAATCCGGCGCGTAGCAAGCGCGTTAGGTATCGGTAACCTTCGGCTTGGGTAAGCGCATCTTGCGGTGCGTCTTGATTGCTAATAAGTTCGCCCGCTGTTTTTAGGCGGTCACAAAATACAGACCAGTCGTTTTGATTCATAACAGCCTCTTATTTAATGCGCGAAATATTCGCCGCCGTTCACATCCAGGCTTGCTCCGGTAACCGCACAAGCGTAGTCACTGGCTAATAGAATGGCAGCTTTAGCGCAATCAGCGTCCTCGGGTATGTCACCCAGCGCTATGTTCTTGGCAATTTCCGCTCTTTCTTCCTCGACAGTTCGGCCATTAGATTGAGCCATCATACTGCAGTACATCTCAACTCCCGGCCCCCACATCCAACCAATGTAAGTGGAATTCACCCGTATTCCATACTGGCCGACTTCTTGAGCTAGATGCGTAGCTGCGCTTGAAAGTGCGGCCTTAGATGCGGCATAACCAGCTTGAGTTGGCATCGGTTTGCGAGTGGCTAAGGTGTTAATCATTACGATAGAGCCGCCGCCATTTTTTTTCATGCACGGAATAACTTTTTGCGCCATGCTCAGAGAGCCAAATAGATTTACATCCAGCGCATCTCTCCATCCAGCAAAGTTGGAGTATTCAACCGAGTCGAAAGAGCCAGGGTGAAAGGCGTTGTTGAACAGGCAGTCGATGCGGCCAAATCTGTCTAAGCTTTGCTCAACTAAGTTCGCACATTGTTCAGGATCAGTAATGTCAGTCACAACCGCGAGTACTTCAGTGCCTAGCCCTAGCGCAGCTATGGCTTGTTCTGATGCCTCTAGGTTAGCCGCGGTTCTGGCTGAAATGATGACCCTGGCTCCTTCTTTGGCGGCCAGCAATGCCAGTTCACTACCCATGCCGGGCCCGATGCCTGAAATAATTGAAACCTTGTCTTTGAGTAGCATTTGTTAATCCTCGAAGTAGTTATTAGCGATTATGGGTGATGAGTTCCTATGCATTTTGCATTATCATTGCACAAAGTACAAAAGATCCTCACGTCCATCAACACATTACTCGAACCAGGAGCGCCTAATGGCGATGCCAGATAACATAGGCATTATTGATTTAATGCTCGCCATCCCAAACCAGGGAAAGTCGAACTATTATGACTTCATTAAACCGCTATTAATGGATGAAGAGAGTAGGAAAATGTTTCAAATGCCTGCTCAGTATATGTTTAAGGATGTTCCTGACGTGGGTGGTCAAGCTGATTACACTGCGTACACAATCGAGCAAATGGATAAATACGGAATTGCGCGCGCCATGGTTGGTGTGGATGAGGGAGAGTTGTTTGCCGAGCAAGGGCAGGCAGTGTTAGATCATCCAGATCGTTTTGTCGCCAGCTATGATTGCAACCCAAATAATGGCATGGACGAAGTAAGAAAAATTCGCCGCCTTAAAGAAAAATATGACATTAAGGCAGTTACTGCTTTTCCTTGTGGTGTGTGCCCACAGGTTTCCTTGGCTGATAAGAAATGGTATCCCATTTTTGTGACCTGTATTGATTTGGATATTCCGTTTTGTCCCTGCGTTGGGGTGCCAGGCCCAAGAGTGCCTATGGAGCCGCAGAAGGTAGAACATCTGGATGAGATATGTTGGTTTTTCCCTGAGCTAAAAGTGGTCATGCGCCATGGCGGCGAGCCATGGACTGAGTTGGCATGGAAGCTGATGCTTAAATACTCCAACCTGTACTATATGACCAGCGCCTTTGCGCCAAAGTATTACCCAAAGACAATTGTTGATTACGCCAATACAAGGGGGGCTGATAAAATAATGTATGCTGGTTACTTCCCCATGGGGCTCTCGCTAGAACGTATTTTTGCAGATTTGCCGAAGGTGCCGTTCAATGACGAGGTATGGCCAAAGTTTCTACGTGAAAATGCCCAACGTGTATTTAATATTTAAGGAGTCTTCAAAATGACCGAATATGAAATAGCAGTGCAAATTGCAGATACCTATATGCAGGCCATGTCGGCTGGTGATTTCGACCGAGTAGTGGCGCTGTACGCTGATGACGCAATCCTAGAAGACCCAGTTGGTAGCGAAGTGCTAAGCGGTAAATCAGCCATTTCAGATTTCTACCATAGTATTACCGGAACGCAAATTACCTGCACTAGAACGGGCCCCGTTCGCTATGCCAATCGCGAGTTGGTGTTTCCGTTTGAGTGTTCAATGAAAGCGCCGGGCATGAATATGACAGTATCAATCATCGACCATTTTGTGTTAAATGGCGACGATAAGGTAGTATCCATGCGCGCGTTCTGGAGTCAGGATACAACCACCGTAGAGAGCTAGAAGTAAATCGGAGAACAAATTGGAAAGCATGCATGATCTTGAGGTGTTGATTGAGTCAGGCCGGCGCCTTATTACCTTGGAAACTGAACGTGAAGGATGCTTTGTTGATGGTTTCAAACGCATTGCTAGGCGTTCAAATAGAGCCTATTTCCAGTGGACGATTACGCATGGGCTGCTGCGACTTGCGCAAGGTTACGAAAATCAGGTAATCAACAAAGACTTCAATCAGATGTTTGCGCAAATCCAAACTACCGACAAAGCGGGAGTCTATGTGTTGGTTGACTTCCATCATCATATCGAGGAGCCGGTGGTTATTCGTCACATAAAAGATGTGCTGCTGCATAGCCCGCAACATTGCCTTGTTTTATTGTCGCAAAGCATCAGGCTTCCTGATGAACTAAAGAGTTTGGCGACTCATTTCAAACTACCCTTACCAAGCCCCGAACAACTGGGTGACTTAGTAAGTGAGTTGGCAGACGAGTGGGTGGCATCGCATAGCGAGACATTAAAGGTTTCCGACAAAGGCATAGTTAAGCGTTTAATTGCTAGCCTTTGTGGTTTGTCATACAGCGACGCAAAGCGTATGGCGCGGCATGCTATTTATAACGACGGATTGATTGATCATAATGATGTTAGCGAGATACTCAAAACCAAGTTCGATCTACTCAATAGAAACAACGTTTTGAACTTGGAGCTTGATTATGCCGAACTGAATGAAATAGCTGGCTTTGAGAATTTAAAACAATGGCTGGGGCTACGTCGCAAGGTGTTTAGCGGCGAAGTCAAATTACCTGGCGGCGACAAACCAAAAGGTATGATGTTGCTGGGTGTTCAAGGTTGTGGCAAAAGCCTCGCTGCCAAAGCAGTTGCTGGTTCCTGGCAATTACCTTTGCTGCATCTAGATTTCGGGACTCTTTACAACCGATTTTACGGCCAAACCGAAGAGAATATGCGCAGCGCACTCGAAGCTGCAGAGCGTATGCAGCCCTGTGTATTGTGGATTGATGAAATTGAGAAGGGGCTATCAGCTGTATCCAGTAGTGATGATGTGTCGAAACGATTATTAGGTACTTTTCTAACCTGGTTAGCAGAAAAGAAAGAATCGGTGTTTGTAGTCGCCACCGCTAACGATGTCAGTGCATTACCACCTGAGCTGTTGCGCAAGGGTCGTTTCGACGAAGTGTTTTTCGTTGACTTGCCCGACCAGCAGGCGCGTGAAGCTATCTTCAAAATACATTTAGAGAAACGAGAGCAGAACGTCGACGTTCTTGATCTAAAAACCCTCGCCGCTCACTGTGAAGGTTTTTCTGGAGCCGAGATCGAACAGCTAGTGGTATCAGCGTTGTATCAATCTTATAGTAAGTCGCAGTCAGTTGACGCTCAGCTATTAGGTGAGATGATTGCCAAAACCGAACCACTGTCGGTTTTGATGAGCGAGAAAGTAAAGGCCTTGCAAGCTTGGGCTAGCGGCAGAGCTGTGTCAGCATAAACATCGCCATTTAAAATGAAAAAACACAAGCGGCTGAGTCTTCAGCAATACGTAAAGAGGAGAAACGGAGTGGCCATCGGGGCAAAAGGCTCAATGTATAACATGCTTTATCGATCTTTTGGCGCTGTTAACTTTGCCAAATTCTGGCAACATTGGAATCCTATATTTTCCTACTACTTGGGGCGGGATATTTACGTTCCTTTAAAGCGGAGGATGCCAGCGTCACTCGCCTTAGTAGCAACCTTTGTGGCCTGCGGAGCGTTGCATGATATTGTGACAATGTTAGTTAGGCAGGATCTAGCACTCTTCTTTGTGCCATGGTTTGCCACACTCGGAATCTGTGTTGTGCTTAGTAATATTCTTATTCTAGATTATTCAAAACTTTCATGGTTGATGCGTGCGGTAATTAATGCCAGCATAATTATTTTGTGCTTAGTGATAGCTCTTGCAATACGTCTTTGAACGCTTTAGTCACGACTATTCCTAGTAGGTCAATGAAACTAATAGTAGGACGATGAAACTAAAACTCTATATATTTGCCATTTCCCATTATTGCGAGAAAGCGAGATGGGCCTTAGATTACCTTGGCATCGAGTATGAACTCGTTCATTTGGCCCCTGGGCTACATGCGAAATTTGCAAAGGATAAGGGACTTACTAAGTCAGCGCTACCAATCTTGGAAATAGGTGCTGGCGAGGGTGGTGAGAATGAAATGATTCAAGGGTCTGAAAAGATAATTGATTGGGCAGAACAGCTAAGCCACAACGATCGTTGCTTAACGCCTAGCGACCAAAAACAGAAAGTTATGGAAATCGAGAAGCGGCTTGGCGATAAAATCGGCGTGCATGTTCGTCGTGCCTTTTACTCTGAGGCGCTAGTAGAGTTTCCGTCGAGTGTACGTCCCATCTTTACCAGAGATCTGTCTTTGCCGTGGCGAATACTTGTAACTTTGATGTGGTCGAAGATTAGTCAGAAAATGATACAAAGAATGGATTTGGGTTATCAGCAGGGCGAAGAATCCAAACAAGTACTAGCGGAAGAATTAGATTGGTTGGAGACACAGCTACCCAGTGAGGATTCGTTTTTAGTGGGCTACAGTTTTAGCCGTGCCGACATAACAGCGGCTGCATTGCTGGCTAGACTGGCATTTCCGAACGATCATCCATTACATAAAGATTTGAACCGTCCACCACGGCTTGAAGAGCTGGCGCAGCAATGGAGTGAGCGGCCTGCTTTAAAGTGGGTGAGGCGTGTTTATGCTGAGTATCGCGATATCGCCTAGCGTATAAAACGGGGCTGTCCCGCTTTACACGCTAAGCTAGTTGAACAGGCTTAGACCATCACGATGTCGCAATCGGTTGCCTCTAGAATTTTCTCAACAGTATTACCTCGTAAACGAGCAGTAATTCCTTTGTGTTGGTTGTTTGCTATATAAATGGCATCGGCATTTAACTTTTTAGCCAAATCGCGCAAGACTTTTTTAGGCGATCCTTCTTCAATATGAACTCGTTCATTATCGATATTGGTCATTTGTAGGATTTTGCCACGATCAGGGTAGTCCAATGAACCGTCATAGGCATTCACTATGTGTATTTCTGAACCCACTCGCTTGGCTAACTCAGCAACTAGATTTAAAACTTTCTGGTTGGCTTTTTCGTAGTCCGGATCCTGCGTCTTAATTGCTGCCAAAATGATGTTAGATGCATCCTCCCTACGGCCATTTGTTAATAATACTGGTGTCTTAGTATTGCGTAGGAATTTCCATTTTTGGTCGCTTAAGGTGTTGGCTGCGCGGTGATCATAAAAGGGGAGAATAGAGAAATTGGTCTCATGTTTTTCAATGTGCTCCAAGAGGGTGTCGGCCCAATCTCGAGCCCAAGAAACTTCAATAGAGTATTTCTGTCCACTCTTTGCGATTGTATCAATGAGTTCATCAATCCATTCTTTATTGACGCTCACAGAGCTCGATTCCTTTTTGATACCATCAAGATTAGTGGTAATTAGCGTTACTACTTCAAAATCGCTAGCACTTGAAAGCCGCTTGAGGATACCTCCTATACGTTCGAGTGCGTTATTGTCACGTTTGCTTGGATCGATTACGAGTAGTACTTTGCGTTTGCTCATTATTTGTTACCGTTGAGTGGGGTGTTGCTTAAAAACGGGAGGTTAACAAAAGTCATTAATTGCAATGTGATCTAGATCATTTTTGTTGCACTAATTTGTGGGGTTTGAGTTCATTATTGTCGAATGACTAAGCGGTTGTTTTTTGGGGGGGGTACAAAGCGGCTCCTTAGGCTATGAAACCAAGGCAAATGGTCTTATTTTAGATCTAGCTTACCAAATACTAATGGTAATGATTCGCATTTACATCTTCGTGAAGAGTTGATAAGATGTAGATCATTGAAATAGCCACTTTTAATTCCTATGTTTGTTTGTGTTTGTAAATCCGTTACTGATCATCAGATCAGAGAAGCCGTGGAAGAAGGTATTACTTCATTTGAATCGATACAGGCGCATTTGTCTGTTGGCACTCAATGTGGTGCCTGTGCCTGTGAGGTAAAAGAGATAATGGAAGAGAGACTGAATCAAACTCTGAGCCGCCGCCGTGCAAATTCATCCGCTGGCGCAGTAGAGCTATTTTTGTAGAATAGAGCTTAAGCGATTAGGGCTTCAAGGAATGAAGCGTTTTGCTACACCAAAGATTCTCAGCTATATTGTTCATCTGCGCACTGATTGCGTTAGTTGGCAATCTGCCCGATAAATGAGTTAAAAAAAATAGGTAACAAACATGAAAGGCGATAAGCAAGTCATTGCGTTCTTAAACGCTGCACTGAGAAATGAGCTTTGCGCCATTAATCAGTATTTTTTACATGCTCGTATGTATAAGAATTGGGGCCTTGAAAAACTCAATGCAAAGGAATACGAAGAATCGCTGGATGAAATGAGGCATGCCGATATGCTCATTGAACGTATTTTGATGTTGGAAGGGCTACCGAATATGCAAGATATCGGTAAGCTGTTCATAGGCGAACATGTGCTGGAGATGCTGCAATGCGACCTGCGTTTGGAAGAGGCTGCTATTCCTCAACTCAAAGAGGCTATTGCTTATTGTGAGTCAGTGTCTGATTTTGTATCGCGTGACTTATTCTCTTCAATACTCGAAAGCGAAGAAGAACACTACGATTGGCTGGAAACTCAAATAGAGTTATTCGGCAAAGTCGGCGAGCAAAACTATCTGCAGTCGATGATGTAGGGTTGGGCCTCTAAAACCAAACTTAATCCGCACTAAATCTAGGCTATAAACTTAGTCGTAATGACGAGCTATGGCCTTCATTACGGCTTCTGACTCGGGGTATCGCGGGGTCCATTCGGCATCCGCAGAGTTTCTGGCGATCACCAAATTGCGATTGGTATCAATCCAAATAAATTGGCCATAGACTCCAGCCGCGAAGAAAACACCAGGTTCATCTATCGGTAGCCAGAAGTGTTGGCTATATCCTCTACCGCTATAGGCATTTACTATTGAACCTTTGCCGCTGGGAGCATGGGCTTTGGTAGCGGGGTCAGTCATTTGGTTTGCCCAACCTTCAGGAAGCAGCTCTGTTCCTAAGCCTTCAGATTTATATGCTTCAAGATAAAACTTTCCGAATCGCGCATAGTCACGAAGACGCGCGTTTAAGCAACAGTATCCCAATGCAATTCCATTTTCGTCGTCACGATGTTGTTGCCAGTTTGCTTGCGCTTCCATGCCCAAGGGTTGCCATATCTTCTCAGACATGATTTGTGCTAATGGCTTTTGGTAGACACCGCGCAGTACCGCAGAAAGCACATGTGAGTTAGGACTGATGTAGTGAAAATCATTGAACGCTGGTCGACTGCGCTCGAAGGGCAATAACAAAGTGTCGGGGTTTTTGCCGAGAATAAAGCTATTAAAGAAAAATGGTCTGATGTCGCCTTCGTCCGAAGCATAATTTTCATCAAACTCAACACCGGTAGACATGGCAATGAGTGAACGAAGACTGGATTCGCCAAAGGCTGAACCAGCAAACTGCGAAGCGTATTTTTGCGCTTGATCGTCCAAGCTTTCGATTTTTCCTTCTTTAACAGCAATTGCAATTCCAGTTGCAACAAAGCTCTTTGCCATAGACCACGAGGTGAATAAGGACTTTTCATTTGCGCCTTGATAATAGTCTTCGAATCTTATTGTGCCATCTTTAATGACTAATAAGCCGGTAGTGGTAGATTCCTCAATAAACTGATCTAGGGATTTGCGTTGACCATCGAAGTCGTAACTCAGTTCAAGGCTTTCCAGTTGGTATGCAAGAGGGGCGGCTCCGCTGCTTGTTTCCACGGTCTTAGACGGAATCAACTCTGACATGGAACGAAAGTTCTTTACCAGCGATTCATTTTTCTGCAGGCCGGCAACTTTCGCGGGTGAATATTTACTCCACGGGCGGTAATACCAGCTTGCAAACGCTACTGCGACCACAAGAATTGTAAGGGCTAGGATTTTAAGTATTCTCATGCCAAGTCTCTTTGTTGTTTTATGTTCATTTATACCATATCGGTGAGGTCCAGGCACGTTCCTGAATAATTGGTGAATAGAATGGTTCATTAGCCTCAGCCAAACAGCACTTGTCATATACTGGCCCTTCGGCACCGCGCGCATGCGCAATCTCATTGGCGATAGCAACTTGCTCAGAACATTGTTCAGAGAAGGGGTTTACGCCAGCGGTTTGGCATTGGCGAGTACTCCATCGGCAGCTGGGGTTCTCCAAAATACGGGCATAGTAGAACGCATTTTGCCCAGCCTTAAATTGGGGGTCGCGCCAGACGGCGCATAATTGAGCCGCACCGCTGCCAGTTGTTTGGCAATTGTTTGGGTTAACTCCAGCACCATTGTCAGCATTGCCCGCCACATCGAAAACCACTTCGTGGGTTTGACCGGATTCGTCTACCCAGCCCTTAATGATTTGGATTCGTTGTAAATCTGTACCTGCGTTTCGAAGAGTGCCGGAATCTTTTAGTGCATACACTAGAAACGAGGGTGCCAATAACACTCCTGCTTCATTGGCCCTCGCACTAAGATCGGAACCCATAGGTACAGCTTTTTGGTAGGCTTGTTCAACCATGTCACTGGCTTTACACAAAGCTGAGTCGAGGTCATAGCCGGCAAAGAACCGCACGATAGGCCGAGTACCACTGGTGGCGTAGCTTTCTTTTCTGCGCAGGGCATTGAAGATTGAGTCGCGCGAGTTTTCTTCTGCCCAGACCACGGCATGACCACCGGCGTTGGAGAAAAAGTGATCTTGCACATTTCTGTATTCTGCATCACGCCTGCCAAGATGGCCTGCATAGTTAGCTTCATCAGCAGCACCTGGCGTGGCGCTATGGGTGTCGGTACTGCCAACAAAACCCATCACAAAAGGATTAGTGCCGTTTTCTTTTTCTAAGGATAAGCCAGCCTTAAGGGTGTTGCGCAGCATATTGCGTTGCGCGAAATCTTCAATTGGAACCGCAGACGCGCGGTCGGTACGAATCTTGCCATGCACCGAACCCAGCATGGTGAGGTTGTCCGCCACCACTTGTTCAAAATCACAAAGCTCATCGCTTGTATCTAGGCCGATTCCGACTAGGCGGTCAAAACGGCACTCCGAGGCGCCTTTATGCTGCGTAATCTCAACAACTGGTTCAAAGAATAGGCGATCGTCTAGTTCGGCTTGATTTAGCGGGTCACGAAACATCAAACCGCCCGCGAGGTTTGGGTTGTGCGGTATGGTCATCACATCACAGCCATTATCAGCGCTGGTACATTGCTCACGCAATAACTGCCACAGTTTAGGGAAGTTTCCTCGGCCGGTGTCGTAGGTTGATATAGGGCTGTCAGTGACATTTTTATTACGAAAAATCACATTGCGGTGCATGTTGTTCTGATTTGGCGCATCTGTATATTCGTAACCCACAAAGGTAGTGAAGTTGCACTCGCTACTGCGGTCATAATGTTCTTCGGCGGCTTTTTGAATGGTTTGCCAAACACTGGTGTCGGCGGTATCACAATTAGATAAAGTGCAAGCAAATGATTGTTGTGTCTGGCCTTCCTGCTGACCTCCTAAGCCAGTCCACCAATTTGCGGCAATCAATTGAAACCAGAAGTAGTCAGCTCGGGTAAGAGCGCAATGCGGCCACCAGTAGCCGAGTTTGCCGGAATCATCGGTACAAATACTTATCTGACCAAGAAATTCGGCGTGATCTGTAACCGACGTAAAATCTAATGGGCGCTCGAGTTGAGTGGTGATGGTTTGTTCGCCATCGGCACTCGGCAGGGTGATCGGCTCTCCCTTGGCAAATCTATAAGCATCGAACGGGTCATTGCGTTGGCTGGATATATAAGAATCAAATGAGTATTTGGTGTGTACGTGCAGGTCGCCGAATAGAGGTTGGCGGGTAGTGCTGTAATTGGCGCAGGGTTCTCGTGATTCAGAATAATTACGTGCTGAGCTTGAGTTTACTTGTGCTTTAACCTCAGCCAGAAACAGGCTTGAGATGAAAATTAATGAGAAAGCCGTTATCAGAGTTTTCTGAAACGACGATCTTTTAATGCTCAGCATTACTCATCCCAAATTGCAACAATGCCCTTGGTAGTGCCTACGTAGAGCGTATCGTCTGGGGCAATGGTTATTGGCGACCAATTGTTATCATAGTTTTGCCCATTTCCTGTATGCAGCTTGAATAGGGTTTCGCCGGTTTGATAATCCAATCCGATTACATACCATGCATTGATTTCATGTGCGTCACTCTGTGGATTTAACATAGGTACGCGTTCATAGGTGTAGAAGTATACAACGCCATTTTTGAGCGATAATTTTGGTACTACAGAAGGTGAACGCTCGGCTGATTCCCATACTACGTCGCAGCCTGATTCATCTTCTCGAATATCTACCCGCACCAAACCGCCGCCGGCATTTGACCAGTCTGTCTGATCCATTGCATTACTGAAGCCGGCGTTATTTTCCAGAACAATGCTGCGCCCAATGGCAACCATAGAATTGTCGGTTGCGGAATGGCCATCTGCGAACACTGGGGTTTTACAAATAAGTCTATCGGGCATTGAAGTGGAATCGCCCAATCGTTTATAGACCAAAAGGTTGATTCGACCATCTGCGTTGTCGGTTACCGTCACATAGTCACTTCCCAATAATGTAGGGGTGGTGCCGCTACCTTGATTGATAGAACCTACTTTGTGGCTAGTGCCTCTATCGTATGGTTCTCGCCAGCGTTGCACAGGCTCTCCATTTTCATCGGCACTAAAGCCATACATTGCGTGATCAGAAACAATATAAACACCATCTTCTGCTACCGAGAATCCGTTTTGAATTTCCTCGCCATTGAGTTGCATTGCTGTGATTTCGCCAGTTTCCTGATTAATGGTGCCAACTCGCCCACCACGAGTTGCCCACCATAGTAGGCCGCTAAAGTCGGGCATGACGGCGGTTATTAAATCGCACTCCCCGTTTGGAAACCAATTACTGGGGCGTAGGCAATCATTGGGTACGTGGTCTGAAAGATCCCAACTGGAATCTGTGTAAAATTCCCAGTTACCATCTTTGCTTTCACGGCTAGCGATACGGTGAACGACTTTATCAGCGTCGGCCATTACGATTCTATTGTCTTGATCTAAATAGAAATAGGCGCCGGATGAGTCGTGCATTATTCGACTCCGGTCGCGGTAGACTATCGCCTCATAGGATGAAGGCCGCGTCGGCAGGTCATATTCGGCAAGCAACTCCAGAGTGCGTGCCCTTAGGCGATGTATGCTAAAACCGGCGATGCTGGCACATAGCCCAAGCAGGTCACCATTACTATCAAAGGTCAGTGTGGCACATTGGCCACCAGGCAGAACGCTGCCTACGCGTGAGTTCATTTTGGTATTAACGCCCAGTGGTCCACCCGTTGGATGCGCATCGGAGCTATAGCCATCACTATGCATGGAGTTGACGCCTTGCGGTGCCATGAATGGGTGTTTTGGGACAGCCGCATTTATGGGCGTGGCTATGTGTGATTTCCCAATCCAACTTTTAGCAGAAGCGTCTATTGATTCTATGGGCGTCGGTTCAAAGGGCTCTGAGCAGGCCGACAAAAGTAATGTGAGGCTAACAACTGTGTAAAATGAGTTTCGCATGATTTTTCCTATACCGTATTCGTAGTTATTTAACCGCCATGCCTCCATCTACTGATAATATTTGCCCAGTGATAAAGGAGGCTTTGTCCGAGCTTAGGAAAACTACCGCGTCTGCAATTTCTTCTGGCTTTCCCATTCTCTTCATTACCGCTGAGCGATCAAACTTTTCAATTTGATGCGGTTGTTCTTCTAAATATTTTTCGATACCCGGTGTGCGAATAACTCCCGGTGATACCGCATTTATACGTATTCCTTTGCCACCGTATTCGCTTGCCGCACTCTTGGTGAGAATATTGACACCACCTTTTGCAGCGGCGTAGGCAGTATTGAAAGCCTGACCTCTAAGCGAGGCGTTGGAGGAAATGTTAACAATGCTGCCCAGGCACTCCCTACCTTCATTAAGTTCTAACATAGCAGCGACTTCATGTTTTAGGCACATCCAAGTATTGGTCAAACAAAGTTCCAAGGTCGAGTCGAATATCTCACGAGTAAATTCGTGGATCGGGCCTGATCCTCGGCTGACCGCGGCGCTGTTACAGGCGATGTTTAGTCCACCCAGCTGAGAAATTGTTTGTTGAACCATGTTTTCAACCGCAGCTTCATTACCTACATCTGCTTCAATGAATACCGCTTTGCCGCCGGCATCATTGATTATTTTCACGGTTTCCCGACCAGCTTCAGGGTTAAAGTCGACTACGGCCACGCTTGCGCCATCTTGTGCGTAGGCCAGGCAAATCGATCGTCCGATACCCATGCCGCCACCGGTAACTAGGCCTATTTTATTTTCCAAAGTACCCATTTCATTCTCCTAGCAAATTTGTTTATTTCTCTTCTTTGATTAGGGCTAGCACTTGTCCTTTCTGCGCCTTTTGCCCAGTCTCATAATACAGCTTCTGGCCATACACTATTTGTTCTTGCATTTGTTGCATTGGTTTTGCGATGAGTTTGGCCAATAGATTGCCTATGGCTCCCCACTTCATTTCAAATTCCATGGTGTTGCTTAAGCGAGTAGTTGTTGTTGATTCAGCGCTAATCTCATAGACGAAAGAAGCCATACTAAACATGGGTGGAACACCATCGCCATAGTCGTTGTGTAGTTTCAGGGTGAAGCCCGATCCCTCGTTCCACTCTACTACCGTTTCGATTAATGGTGGTCGTTGGCTATAAACACGGCGACTGGCGCCAATGCCTGTTTTGGCGTTGGTGGTTATTTCTGTACCGGTCAGATCAGGCACATACATGTGAGCTTGACCTAAATCGCTAAGCTTTTGCCAGGCGCTGGCAAGGTCGATATTTGCGACGCATGTTGAGCTAACTTTATGCATGATCTGGGCCTATAGATTGTGATTGTAAGTTTGACTAGAAAATATCGAGTCATCGGTTTTAGTATTTAGCAAGCAGCAATTTGGGTCTGTCGGATAATGAATTATGCTAGTACCAAAGCACCACTTTCTTCTGACGCAAATCACTATTCGACAGCCCAACTTATCGTTGGCCTTGCTTATATTATGCAATGCTATTGCATAAATCAATTCTGAAAATGATATTGGTGGGGGAAACTCATACCCAGCGCAGCGCTGAGCAAAGGTAGCGAATATACTGATTCTGAGCTAAATATTATTTGGTTAAAAGGCAAATGCCGTGCCTAAAGGAGAATTAAGTGCTGTTATTAATGCTGATATGAAATAAAATATCGTACTGATGATCATGCCTGGTCTGAGTGCTTAGGGCGGGGCATCTCAATAGCCAGCGGAACTATTTAGCTAGAATAAGTAACTAAAATAAGAACTATAAACACATGAAAACAACCATGATCGAACAGGGGACAACACTCATGCTTTACGGTATGGGCACGGTGTTTACGTTTCTAACCCTTTTGGTGTTTGCTACAACGCTAATGTCTTATCTCGTGTCTCGCTTCCAAAGACAGACTGATGTCGATGAATTATCTCCACCAAGCAATTCAGGTCAAAGTGATCTGCCAAATCCTCAGCTGTTAGCGGCCATAAAAGCGGCCATTAATTTACATCGAAATCGATAGAAAATATGTTTGAAAATAGTCAAAAACTAGGGTTGACCGAAGTAGTACTTCGCGACGCGCATCAATCATTGTTTGCAACGCGCATGCGCATTGACGACATGCTACCTATCGCCGATAAGCTGGATAAAATTGGTTACTGGTCGATGGAGTCATGGGGTGGTGCCACCTTCGATTCATGTATTCGGTTCTTGGGCGAAGATCCTTGGGATAGAATTCGAGAGATTAAAAAGGCCATGCCTAACACTCCGCAACAGATGTTGTTTCGCGGCCAAAACATTTTGGGCTATCGGCATTACGCGGACGATGTTGTGGATAAATTCGTCGAGCGCTGCGCGGTTAACGGCATTGATGTATTTCGCGTATTCGACGCTATGAACGACATGCGCAATATCAGCACCGCGCTGAAAGCGGTAAAGAATGTTGGCAAGCATGCACAAGGCACACTTTCGTACACATTAAGCCCGGTTCATAGCACCCAGTTGTGGCTGGATATGGCACGCGAGCTTGAAGATATAGGTGCGGATTCAATTTGCATTAAGGATATGGCAGGTTTGTTAAATCCTTATGTGGGCTATGAATTGGTGACTGAGTTAAAGAAAGCGGTCGCTATTCCAATTCAGCTACACGCTCATGCCACAACTGGTTTGTCTACCGCGACGATTACCAAATGCGTCGAAGCTGGAATCGACCGTGTTGATTCATCCATATCATCTATGGCAATGACCTATGGTCATTCGGCCACAGAATCAGTGGTTTCGATCTTTGCGGGCGGCCAACGTGATACCGGATTGGATATCGTTGCCATTGAAGAAATCGCTGCTTACTTTAGAGAAGTACGCAAGAAATACGCTGACTTCGAAGGTTCGCTGCGAGGCGTAGATTCTCGAATTTTGGTGGCGCAAGTTCCAGGCGGTATGTTAACCAATATGGAGTCGCAGTTAAAACAACAAGGAGCTGAAGATAAGTTAGATGAAGTGCTGGCCGAGATACCACGAGTGCGAAAAGACTTGGGATATATTCCATTGGTGACCCCCACCTCTCAAATAGTAGGCACGCAATCTGTAATCAATGTGTTGATGGGCGAGCGTTACAAAAATATTGCTAAAGAAACGGCCGGTGTCTTACGCGGTGAATACGGTGCAACACCAGCGCCCGTGAATACTGAGCTGCAGTCAAAAGTGCTGGAAGAAGGCGAAACTGCAATTACTTGTAGGCCGGCTGATTTGATTGAAGCTGAAATGGATTCGCTAGTCGCCGAATTTCATGGGCTGGTAAAGGAGCATAGTTTAGAGACTAAGGCAGGGGATGATCTAATCGATGATGTTTTGACCTATGCTTTGTTCCCACAGGTTGGCCTGAATTTTATTCAAAACCGAAACAACCCAGCCGCGTTTGAACCGATTCCAACAGCTAAGACTAATACAGCAGTAATGACTGATGCCGGCGAAGAAATTTACACGGTTGAAGTAGAAGGGCAAAAGTACACCGTGACCGTTAGCGATGGTGGTGAACTATCCGGCTTGACACCCATTGGCGCATCAACGGACGATAAGCAGAGTAGCCCCCCTACTGTTCCATCGGGAGGCGAAGCCGTTATTGCGCCGCTGGCTGGAACTGTCATCAAAATATCGGTTAGCGCAGGACAAAAGATTATTAAAGGTGACACCATTATGATTCTTGAGGCCATGAAAATGGAGACTAATATCAGTGCACCACAGGATGGTATTATCAGCTCGATAACCGCACGAGAAGGCGATAAAGTCAGTGTTGGCGACTCTTTATTGAGCATTGCCTAGGAGGCAGTCCAAGAATGAATACAAGATTGAATAAGCTATTACGACCATCGCCTTTTGGTCACATCTTCCTTGAATTTTCGTTGAATAGAACGACTATTCGCCTCAAATGAACGGAAAATCTGTCTCAAAAATCGAAGACCTCACTACGCTTCTCATGCTAAGACAGCCTCCTAGGAATTAATATGGAACATCTAACAAGCCTTTGGTTAAGCTCTGGCATTGCTCAGCTACAACTGGGTCAAGCCTTCATGATGGTGGTAGGTTTGGGCCTATTGTATTTGGCAATTAAGCGTGGGTTTGAACCCTTATTACTAGTACCAATCGGTTTTGGAACATTACTGGTAAATATACCTGGCGCTGGCTTTGATGCGGTTCCCCTATACGATGCTCTTGGCCATATGCAGAGCCCGGGCGGACTGCTGTACTATATTTACCACGCAGGTATTGAAACTGGTCTTTTTCCACTGATCATTTTTATGGGTGTTGGCGCTATGACCGACTTTGGGCCGCTATTAGCAAATCCAAAGACCTTATTATTAGGTGCAGCAGCTCAAGTGGGTATTTTCACCACCGTGCTGGGCGCGGTCGCACTCGGTCACTATGGCATTCTCGATTTTAGTATTAGAGATGCAGCGTCAATTGGAATAATCGGTGGCGCAGATGGGCCAACCGCTATTTTTGTGACCAGTAAACTGGCGCCGGAGTTGCTTGGTGCGGTAGCCGTTGCGGCCTATTCTTATATGGCGTTGGTGCCTATTATTCAGCCTCCGATAATGCGCGCTATGACTACCCCTGCGGAGCGCCAGATCACCATGCAGCAATTGCGGCCGGTCTCTGTTGCTGAGAAAATAATTTTCCCACTTACCTTGTTGCTGTTGGTGGCATTTCTACTGCCTGATGCAGCACCACTATTGGGTATGTTTTGTTTTGGCAATCTGATGCGCGAGTGTGGCGTGGTCGAACGGCTAAGTGATACTACTCAGAATGCCTTGATTAATATTGTCACCATTTTCCTTGGGCTGGGCGTTGGTTCAAAGATGAGTGCTGAGAAATTTCTAAACTTTGAAACACTTGGAATACTTCTGCTAGGCGCTGTGGCATTTTGTATTGGCACCGCAGCCGGCGTGTTGATGGCTAAGCTGATGAACGTGTTTTCAAAAACCAAAATCAATCCCTTAATTGGAGCTGCTGGAGTGTCTGCGGTGCCGATGGCGGCGCGAGTAGCGAATAAAGTAGGCTTAGAATCCAATCCACAAAACTTTTTGCTGATGCATGCAATGGGCCCTAATGTGGCAGGTGTTATTGGCTCTGCGGTGGCAGCCGGAGTGATGATCAATTTAGTGTCAGGGATGTAGTTGGCGTTTAATACTTGCGATTCAATAGCCGCATGTTGGCTTAGTTTGAATGAGGGAATTCTTATCAAATTCATTTCTCATGCTATAAGTATGATCTATGAATCCTGAGCAGAACTCTAACTATCTAACCGCCGTCTTCCTCGGCTCTACCGCGTTCGTATTTTTAAACTTCGGATTACCGATCCGAGCCGATGATCTAGGTATTACGGCGTTCGGTATCGGCGGAATGTACGCGGTTTTCACCGGCACTATGCTGTTGGTTCGGCCATTAGTAGGTTATTGCCTAGACCGCTTTGGCCGACGTTGGTTTTTCACTTTTGCATTTCTTTTTTATACCGCCTCTATGCTGGTAATGGCGCATAGTGTGGGTATTGCCGATTTCTATCTAGCGCGATTTTTGCAAGGCATTGGAGCATCACTTATGTGGGTGTCAGCGCGCACTATTGTGGCTGATCTAAATGCTTCTGAGGGTCGTGGAATGGCCATGGGGCGCCTAACTACCACCTCGGTTAGAGGTAGCATGGTCGGTGCTATGTATGGCTTCACCCTACTTGGCTTTATGCCAATGAAGGCCGCATGGGTCTGGGCATTTAGCGGTTATGCGCTGATGGCGTTTGCTGGATGGATCTGGTCGGTGCGGGCAGTCAAAGAAACCTTGATCGTTAGTCATCACGCCACCCGCCCAAAACTGGAATGGACACCGCCGCTAAAGAAAATTCTATTCGTTGTGTTTCTGTCCGCGTTTGCCAGCGCATTGATCGAACCAATCTATTTATTGTTCCTAAAAAACAAGTTTGATTTGAACGTGGTGACGCTTGCGGTTGCGTTCTTACCTTCTGGTTTGGTGTATGCAATATTACCGCGCTATTCAGGTCAATGGTCTGATCGTTGGGGGCGACCGCCGATCATTGCAACTGGGGTCGCGTTTGCTGGCGTGGTATCAATATCAATGCCGTTTTGGCCAAGCATTATTATGGTTGCCTTAGCTTATATATTATTTTCTGTGGGCTGGGCGATGGCTAGCCCCGCAGAAGACGCTTTGGTTGCTGATCTGGCGCCTGATACCTTACGCGGAACGGTCATCGGTGCTAAAGAAGCTGCCGCAGGAATTGGCGCGGCTTGTGGCCCTTTGGTTGGCGGCTATATCTACGACAATTGGGCGCAACATATGGCCTTTGTTGTGAATGGAGTACTGCTGCTATGTGCGTCGCTATTAGTAATCTACTGGTTCGGGCGAAAAAATTAGCTACTCTCCTGTGTCGTAGACCTTGCCCAAGAAATAACCCACAACACCCCATAGTGCGGCGATGCCAGCGCCCACCAATGCAACCGCTGCCAGTCCCAGGCCTAAACCCTGCGTTAAACCAGTAAACAGCCAGGCCATAATTACATCGCCGCCACGGTAGGCAACAATGTCTATTACGGGTTTTGTTTTGAACCGGCTTTCGCGATCTACTTTGGTAAACAGCATTTCGCGAGCAGGCCTTGCTAAGCCATAATTTCCCGCGCTGCGCGTGACCCACACGCCAAGTGCAACAATTAGAATCGGTGAAAATGCCAACACCAGCATGCCAAAAACGATGATGATCGGTACCAAGGTAAGCGCTGTAGGCATGCCAACCTTGGTCACAATTCGACCAGTGAGAAAAAATGCAAATACAAAAGTGATGGTGTTGGTGATGACATCACGTATTCCATAGATGGTGGTTCTGTCGGCACGGGAGTAGTCGACCAGCAGGTTTTTCTGTTCGAAATAGACGAACGAGCCGATACCGGTATAGAGTATTATGAACAGGCCAATTCCGAGCAAGTACGGGTTGGTGAAAAATTCCTTAAAGCCACCGAATGGATTGCCACCAATTTTTTTTGCGTCGAGACCTGATTCTAGTTCGGTATTCCCAAGGTCGCTGTGTTTCAATTTACCAATGTAGAATATTAATGGGATCGGCAGTAGTAACATGCTGGCCGACAACAACATCATTCCCTGCAGCCCGATGCTCTGCACCAATATCGCGGACAAAGCAGGGCCAACGATGGCGCCAATACTCGCGCCAGCGGCGATCACCGAAAATAATCTACCTGCCTGATCCTTATTGAAGGTATCCGCCATCAGGCTCCAAAATACAGATACATGGAATAGCGCGAATACACTTACCCACAGGTAGAAGGATTTGTCGACCAAGACTGCATTCTCTGAGCCTTGTACCATCAAGTAGAAAATTAGGAAGCTTGCCGCAAAAAATAGATAAATCCCTGGCACCAGCTTTTCAAACGAAACCTTTGAAACTATCACCCCATAGATAGCAACGATGGCGGTGCTGATGAAAAAGTTAAGTGTCCAAAGCCAACTCACCTCGGCGTCGGTCCAATCAGATGCCATGGCATCGCGCATGGGGCGTAAAAGGTAGTAGGCTGTCATCAGCACAAAGACGAAGATAAACGATGCGAGAGCTGCCTTAAATTCGTTGCGCTGCATATTGGTCGATCGCAGCACCAAGTCGAACAAGGGATTGTTTGTGGTTTGGTTCATTAGCTGATTATAGAGTGTAAGCTGTGATTGTGAGGTATTTATCTCGAATTACTATTGGACTAATAAATCCAGCGTGCAAATCTGCTACCATTCGAGCATATGATTGCTGAACAAGAAATAGCTCCTTATGGAAGTGAACTGCCTGCACCAGAGACGGATTTGAAATGAGTTTAAAGCAGTATCAATCCCTAGTATTTAATGCCAATTGGCGCGCATCTAAATCAATGCTGCGAAATGCGCTAAGCGACGAATGGCGAAACTGGCTATTACATAAAGGCTCGCTCACCAAAAAACTTAGCGATTATGCCAATGGGAAATTTAGTTTAAGGGTATTGGGTGAGGAGTGGGGCCTTCCACTCCATTATGAAGCTAATAAGCTCGGACTTAAGCTTCCTCAATGGGCGATGATTCGTGAAGTAGAGCTTGCCTGTAAGGGAGTTCCCACAGTCTACGCACGTAGCGTTATTCCGCATCAGGTCTATCAGGAAAATAAAAACACATTGGCTACTATGGGCAGCAAGCCATTGGGACATTTCCTGTCACGCTCGGCTTTGCTTCAGCCAAGCATGAGGGATATTTGTGAATTGCGCTTGCCTAATGGAGCAACGTGTTATGGAAGAGCAACCTTGTACAGTTACAACTCCGGAACGATTTTGGTGCAGGAATTCTTTGTTGATCCGTCTATCGCTGGATGAGCGTTTGAGCTTATAACCTTTAGTCGTCTAGCCCCCCCATGCAGATATATTTTATCTCCAGATAGTCATCCATGCCGTATTTGGAACCCTCGCGGCCTTGACCTGATTCTTTGACTCCACCGAAGGGGATAACTTCAGAGGTGATGGCGGTTTCGTTAACTCCAACCATGCCATATTCAATACCTTCTGATACGCGCCATACGCGGCCAACGTCGCGAGTGTACAAATAAGAGGCCAAGCCAAATTCGGTATCGTTTGCCATGGCAATGGCTTGTGCTTCGGTACTGAACTTAAAGATAGGGGCAACTGGCCCGAAGATCTCTTCCTTAAAAACACGCATGTCCGGTGTAACATTACTTAGCACTGTTGGTTCTGAATAGCATTTGCCTAGGCTGCTGGGCCTTCCGCCCACTGTTGCGGTTGCGCCTTTTTGGATAGCATCGTCGACCAAGGCTTGTACGTCAGTGACTGCAGCTTCGTTTACCAGAGGGCCATGAGTATTGCTTTCATCTAGGCCGTCGCCAACTTTGTAAGTACTAACCAGTGCGCTGAATTTTTTGACAAAGGCATCGTAAATGGTGTCTTGCACCAAGATACGATTAATACAGATGCATGTCTGACCCGAATTTCGATACTTGGAGGCAGCTGCTCCGGCTACCGCTTTATCTAGGTCGGCATCGTCAAAAACGATGACCGGCGCATTGCCACCTAATTCCATAGAGGTTCTTTTCACTGTGTCGGCACATTGCTTCATCAGGGTTTTACCCACTGGAGTAGAGCCAGTGAAGGACAACTTTTTGACAATAGGGTTAGAAGTCATTTCAGCGCCGATATCACGCGCGCTCTTACCTGGTACCATGCTCAATAAGCCTGCGGGTAATCCGGCTCGATCAGCTAGCTCAGCCATTGCCAGTGCCGACAATGGCGTTTCCTTAGCAGGTTTAATCACTATCGCACACCCTACTGCAAGCGCAGGCCCCGCTTTGCGTGCAATCATTGCATTGGGAAAGTTCCAAGGCGTGATTGCCGCAGCAACTCCAACCGGTTGTTTTATGACAACCGCCCGCCGATCTGATTGTGGAGTGGGTATAACATCTCCATAAACACGCTTCGCCTCTTCGGCGAACCATTCAATAAAAGACGCACCATAGGCCACTTCGCCACGCGATTCGGCGATAACCTTACCTTGCTCAGCAGTCATAATAATGGCTAAGTCTTCTTGATTAGCCATGGTTAGATCGAACCATTTGCGCAAAACAACGCTTCGTTCTTTGGCGGACCTCGCTTGCCAATCTTGCATTGCAAGCTGCGCGGTTTCAATCGCACGCCGTGTTTCAGCGGCGCCAACACTAGCGACTGACGCAATCTTTTCTCCAGTCGCAGGATTGAAGACATCAAAGGTCTCGCCGGAATCGCCGTTGACCCATTCGCCATTAATATAAGCTTGGGATTTAAGAAGTGAAGGGTCGTTTAACTTAATTGACATGACTGATTCCTGATGAATTTAGTGCACTAGAATACTGAGGGGTTTGATTTTATCCGAAACATGGCGCTTATGTTTAGCCTTTTCGATCATGCGAAAATGCTTGTGGGGCAAGCCTGAGTTTGGTTTAGATGTGACGAAATCTAAACTAAGATATACAAAGATACTTAAAAATGAGACTCAAAGCACCATAAATTGATAATGGCATTGCATTAACATATCTTGCTTGCTAATCTGCGCTCAGAATCAGAATGCTTCCGTCTGGCAGCATAGTAAAAAGCTCAGCTGAGCGTAAATTGATTTCATCATCTGAGCCCAATATAAACACTGCGCAATTTGAAGCGCAACTCCATAGGTAATAAATTATGCCACGCATGACTCCTAGCGAAGCTTTTGTAGAAACCCTCGTCGCCAATGAAGTGACCGATATATTCGGCATCATGGGGTCAGCCTTTATGGATGCGATGGACATTTTTGCACCTGCTGGTATCCGTTTGATAGCGGTGGTTCACGAACAAGGTGCCGCCCATATGGCCGATGGCTATGCTCGCGCTACAGGCAAGCATGGCGTGGTCATTGGTCAGAACGGACCTGGCATTAGTAATTGCGTTACGGCGGTAGCCGCTGCGTATTGGGCGCATAGTCCGGTGGTGATGATCACTCCTGAGACAGGCACTATGGGGCAGGGTCTTGGCGGCTTCCAGGAAGCCAACCAGTTACCGATGTTTCAGGAGTTTGTTAAATACCAAGGCCATGTGAATAATCCGGCGCGTATGGCGGAGTACACCGGTCGTTGTTTTGATCGCGCATTATCTGAAATTGGCCCTACGCAACTAAATATTCCTCGTGACTACTTCTATGGTGACATAGATGTTGAAATCCCTCAGCCGCAACGACTCGACCGTGGGCCGGGTGGGGAGACTAGCTTGCAAGCAGCGGCTGACTTATTAGCGGCGGCAGAATTTCCAGTAATCGTTTCCGGCGGCGGCGTGGTTATGGCGGATGGGGTTGATGAGTGTAAGGTTTTGGCTGAGCGCTTAGGCGCTCCGGTGGTGAATAGTTATCAACATAATGATTCGTTTCCTGCCAGTCACCCGCTGTGGTGCGGTCCGCTTGGTTATCAGGGATCAAAAGCGGGTATGAAATTGATTTCAAAAGCTGACGTTGTGATTGCACTTGGGTCTCGCCTTGGGCCGTTTGGAACATTGCCGCAGCACGGAATGGATTACTGGCCAAAAGACGCCAAGATTGTTCAGATTGACGCTGACCACAAGATGCTTGGTTTGGTAAAGAAAATATCAGTCGGCATCTGCGGTGATGCAAAAGCGGCGGCGGTTGCACTTAACCGTTTGCTAGAAGGTAAAGAGTTGGTTTGCGATGCCAGCAAAGACGCTCGCGCAATCGAAATTGCTGAGGAGAAAGCCGCTTGGGAGCAAGAACTTGATGCATGGACTCACGAAAAAGATGACTTCAGTCTAGACATGATCGAAGAACAGGCTGCGGAGGAGGGTAATTGGCTGCATCCGCGTCAAGTGTTACGCGAGTTAGAAAAAGCCATGCCCCAAGACGTAATGGTTTCTACTGATATAGGTAACATCAACTCAGTGGCACATAGTTATTTGCGCTTTGAACGACCTCGTAGTTTCTTTGCACCGATGAGTTTCGGCAATTGCGGCTACGCACTACCTACTATGATTGGAGCGAAGACCGCCTCACCTGAACGTCCTGCGATTGCCTACGCGGGAGATGGTGCTTGGGGCATGAGCATGGGTGAAATTATGACTTGTGTGAGGCACGACATCCCAGTGACGGCGGTTGTATTTCATAATCGTCAGTGGGGCGCAGAGAAAAAAAATCAGGTGGATTTTTATAATCGTCGTTTTGTCGCTGGAGAGCTGGAAAGTGAAAGCTTTTCAGGAATTGCTAAAGCCATGGGAGCAGAGGGTATTGTGGTTGATAAGCTTGAAGATGTCGGCCCAGCGCTAGAGAAAGCCATTGACCTGCAAATGAATCAAGGCAAGACCTGTGTTATCGAGATTATGTGTACGCGTGAACTCGGAGACCCATTCCGAAAAGATGCCCTAGCCAAACCTGTTCGTTACCTTGAGAAATATAAAGATTACGTATAGCCGTTGTTGAACTAATTTCATCCAGTCTTGCTGATTGTTAACATAGACCATAGTAGTGGGTGACATTTCCAAGCTTAGGGTTATGATTGAGCATGAGTAGATAATCGCTGGTCAGGTAATATACAAATATGCGCAGTTCCAATTTATTAAGTAGTGCAACCGTTGAATGCCCTAAAGGGTTGTTGAATCGGGCTAAACAGCTGGACTCTCCCGCCACGGCAATTGTTAATGCGGGTGCACCTTTGGCAATGCAAAGTGCCAAGCTCGCGGTGGAGAATGGATTGTTTGACCCGGTTCTGATTGGCGATACCAACTCCATAATGCAAATTGCCCGAGACTTAAATTGGGATGTAAGCGACATTCGAGTTGTAGATGCCAAAAACGACATTGAAGCAGCGAAAATTGCGGTTTCGCTGGCAAGAAATGATGAAGTAGCCTGTCTGATGAAAGGCGACATTCACACCGATGATTTGTTGCGAGCGGTATTGAACAAAGAGCATGGTCTGAGAACCAAGACGCGTCTTAGTCATGTTTTTCATATGACTAAACCGGGCAGCGATGATGCAATTTGCGTTACCGACGCAGCCATTAATGTTCAGCCTTCGGTGGCTGTGAAGCTTGATATCGCGCGTAATGCCGTTGGCCTATTGCACGCGCTGGGTAAGCCGCAACCAAAAGTAGCGGTGTTATCCGCGACCGAGGTTCCCAGTAGCGCCATGCCCTCTAGTCTGGAGGCGCAACAAATCACTGAGCAGGCCGCAAATGGTGCAGTAGAAAATGCCTTGGTATACGGGCCGCTTGCGTTCGACAATGCCGTTTCTCCAGAAGCCGCAAGTTTAAAAGGCATTGATAGCCCGGTGGCAGGCTATGCTGATATTTTGTTGGTGCCGAATATTGAAACCGGTAATGCGCTGGTTAAACAAATGGTTTACTACATGAGCGCAGCGGCGGCTGGAATTGTATTGGGCGCAACGGTTCCCATTATTCTTACCTCTAGAGCAGATCCAGTCGAGGCTCGATTAGCAGGTGCTGCACTGGCATCAATTTATGCCAGTAAGCAAAGCTAGCAAACTTTTCCTTTAAAGCTATAGCGATATTGAAGTGACTGATATACAGCATTTGAAACCTGACCAAATGGTCTCGGTTAGAGATCTTTTTGGAATTGAAAATGATCTAAAGGTCCCCGCATTTAGCCAGCGCGAAGAACACGTTCCCGAAATTGATTCTGCCTATCGTTTTAATGTAGATGTCACTTTGGCGATTCTTTCCGGCTTTGTGCAAAACCGACGGGTTATGATTCAGGGTATGCATGGCACTGGGAAATCTACTCACATCGAACAAATCGCCGCCCGTCTTAATTGGCCATGCATTCGAATTAATCTTGATGGGCACATCAGCCGTCTTGACCTAGTTGGCCGTGACGCGGTTGTTCTACGCGAAAATAAGCAAGTTACCGAGTTTCAAGAGGGCTTGCTGCCATGGTCGATTCAGCGGCCAGTGGCTTTGATATTTGATGAGCTGGATGCCGCACGACCAGAGGTCATGTTTGTCATTCAGCGAATATTGGAACGAGAAGGAAAATTCACCTTACTTGATCAAAATAAAGTTCTCGACCCACACCCCTATTTTCGTTTGTTCGCGACGGCTAATACCGTCGGTCTTGGCAATTTGAGCGGCCTGTATCATGGCACGTCCATGATCAATCAGGCGCAGCTTGATCGATGGAATATCGTCGCTAAACTTAACTACCTGTCGGCCGAGGATGAAGCCAACATTATACTGAGCCGAGTGCCAAGTTATGACACTGATGAAGGTAGAAAGGCAATCGACTCAATGGTTGCATTGGCTAACCTTACACGAAGAGGTTTCGAAGCCGGCGATATTTCAACCGTGATGTCGCCGCGAACGGTTATTTTTTGGGCCGAGAATATGCAGATATTTAGAGACACCGCCGCTGCGTTTAGGCTGTCATTTCTGAATAAATGTGATGTGGCCGAGTATTCGACAATTGCCGAGTATTACCAACGTTGTTTTGATCAAGAGCTTCCAGAAAGTGAATCTATTAGTGCTTGGTTTGATTAATCTGCAGTCAAGTGGCTTGCTGTAGCCAAGAGCCCTAAGGCGGGTTTTTCAAATGGAACGTCACGAAGTCTTACAACAGAAATTGGAGCATTGGTGCGCAGCTTCAATAAGAGCGATTGCCAACCAAGCAACGGTGCACTATCGAGGCCATCAACTGCTGATTGATGATAAACTGCTTGGCATACAAGCGCCGCATCTGCAACTGGATTTGGCAACGCATGACAATACCAAGCTGCGTGGAGTGGCAGACGGCATAGCACTGCGATTGATACACAGTGAGCAAGACTTGCATGGGCGGCTCAAACCCGTTTCAGAGTTACAACAGCTGGTTTTTGAATTACTCGAACAATTACGTTGCGAAGCTCTAGCACCAGAAAGAATGCCTGGTATGCGCGCTAACCTTAGGCAGCGCTATTTATATTGGGCTAATCAGGCAGCGGCATCAAAGTTAGTTGAGAATAGCGTATGTCTGCTTATTTTTAGTATAAGCATCGTTAGTTGGTCACGACTGCAAAAAGAGATTATTCCTGCGTTAATTGAAGATCTGATTGAGGGTACGCGTTTCAGCTTTTCAAGTAACCTCCGAGAGTGTCTGTCGGCAATGTTGAAAAGCAAACATGACCAGCGCCGATTTGCGGAGCATGCTTTGCAGATTGCTGCTGAGATTGAGTTGATGGTTGAGTCTGTTGCCAGTGATGAAGGCGCGGATTCACAGGCTCCACAAAACTTAAAGAAGCTATTGAATAGTGCTGTTTTAGGTTCCCAATGGTTCGATAGTGATGCTTCCAAACTCCAGGCGGGTCTAGCAGAAGGCTTTGCAGTTTCGCAGGTGTCAACTATTGATTCAGCATCGTCAGACTTTGAGTATCAAATTTATTGTCGAGACTATGATAAAGTAGTAATTGCGACTGAAAGTATTCGACCAGCGCAGCTTACTAAATTGCGTACTCAATTAGATAAACGGCTACGTCAGCAGAGCGTTAATGTGCATAGAGTAGGGCGCTACTTGCAACAATTAATTTCTCAGTCCAAGCTGTCAGGCTGGTCGTTCGGTGAGGAAGAGGGCTACCTGGATGCAGCTAGACTTTCACGTTTGCTCTGCTCACCCGATGAAATACGCCTATTCAGGAAAGAACAAAGCAAACCAGCTAGTGATTGCATTGTGAGCATCCTAATTGATAACTCAGGCTCGATGACGCATCACAATGAAGCAATTGCGGCTTTAGTGGATACCTTGGCCAAGGCGTTAGAGCTTGCACAAATAACCACCGAACTACTGGGCTTTACCACCAATGAGTGGAACGGCGGCCAAGTTCTTAAGCAGTGGGTGTCTGATGGTAAGCCTGAAAACCCTGGCCGCCTGAATTCAACTTGCCACACTATTTACAAAGCAGCACAAACTCCTTGGCGCCGAGCAAGGCCAGCCATTGCGGCTTTATTGAAATCAGATTCATTTCGCGAGGGAGTAGACGGAGAAGCATTACAGTGGGCAGCACAAAGACTCGAGAATCGACCTGAGGCAAACAAGATATTATTGCTAATTTCTGATGGCTCACCGATGGATTCCGCAACCCATGCAGCAAACGGTGATCGATATCTTGACCAGCATCTATGTCGGGTTGCAAAAGATATTGAGCGCCGTGCAGATATCAATCTTTGTGCAATCGGGGTGGGGCTTGACCTGAGTGCTTACTTTCAGGAAAGTATGTCTATTAGCATGGATAATGCTTTGGACAATCCAGTGCTATTTTCTATAGCTGAAACTTTACATCGAGCAGTTTAGATTAATTTCGTATTGAGACCAGAGGGTTATCAACGCAGCAAAAAAAAAGCCATATCCGATGCCATCCGTCATTCCAGCTTAAACCCGGATTATGCATTAGAAACCTGCTACAAGTTAAAATATCTTCAAATTCAAAGACTTGCTCGATGATTGAACCTCACCATAGAATGACTATGGCTCGCTTCAATAACCTTGCGCGAGCCATTGAATTTATTGATATTTTCCCTTTCGCGACGATTTCCAATGCATAATCCGGGTTAAAAAGGGCTGAGCCTAAACCTCACAAGAATCGCCATTGCAGCCGGCTTTACCCTTGGATATGCGTCTTAAAAGCGGAGGCAGGTAAAGCAAAACTCCAAGTAAGAAATAGTTGGGGATATTTAGGCAAATGACGCGAGTAGCATAACCACTGGAATAGATCTTCCCACCATCTGAAATCACCACAATATCGCCCTTTTCAAGTTCACCGGTTGGTGGAACCTCGGTGGAGACCTTAATTCGGTCTGGCCAATCAAGTTTTGAAGTTTGTGCGGCCTGCCGAGCGCAATCGGGGCAATCTTTGTTGTAGTAAAGCGTATACATCGTTGTTTGCGCAAGTGTCCTTAGGTGTGACTATTAGGTTTGACTATTAGGTTTGAAAATCTACTCATTTGAAATAATTGATCCTAACAAACATCAGTTACTCGGGTAGCCTCTTAGTCTAGTGAAATTAAGCACTTCCGTCCTGACTTGATTGCAGCTTAACATGGTATCTTTTGCGGACTCTTGTTATAGAATGGCATCAGCAAGGAGTAGATATGAACGAAATCCCCGAGGGCTTTGAGCCTATTTTTAGAAGTAGCCCCTATCTTGAGCTACTTGGGCCTATTTATAATAAGAAAGTAGACGGCGGGCTGATTATCGGGCTTCGAGCACAGGACAAGCATTGTAATGCTAGAGGTCTAGTGCATGGCGGCGTGTTTAGTAGCCTTGCGGATGTGGCTCTTGGTTATAATGCAGCCTTCCAGGGTAAGGAACCCACTCCTATGGTTACGGCAAATCTAAGTATTGATTATGTGGGTGCGGCCAAACTCGATGAATGGATCGAGATTCACACAGATGTTCAGAAAGTTGGCAGGAGCATGGCGTTTGCAAATTGTTATTTTTTGGTAGCTAACAAACGTATCGTCAGAGCAAGCGGCGTTTTTAGTGTGTTGTAATGAAGTCTATTCTATTCATTTTAGCCGCAGTAATTTCAAATTCTATTGTTGCGTCTGATCAACTTAACACTCTCGAAATTTCGAAAATAGAGGGTGGCGTTTACCTACACACTTCTTACCGAAACATTGAAGGTTTTGGAATGGTCGATTCGCACGGAATAATTGTTGTCGATAACAACAATGTGTATGTCATCGATACTCCTTGGTCGGAAGCTGATACACAATTGTTGTTGCAATGGGTGGAGAAAGAGGGCTTTACGTTAAAAGCGAGCCTCTCTACCCATTCTCATGATGATCGAGCAGCGGGTATCGGTTTGATGAATTCAAATTCAATCCCAAGCTACGCTTCAAAATTAACTAACCAATTTTTGCATGACAGCGGTAAGCCAGTCGCTAGCAAAACATTTAACTCGAATACGTTTTCTCTATTAGAGGGTCGCATAGAAGTCTTCTACCCAGGGCCTGGACATACAATAGATAACGTAGTGGT
>Ga0316189_10000640_pt1 | contig 34985 bp, 26 predicted proteins | sample LowCovwburrow_MG_FD_204930 | JGI IMG/M metagenome (GOLD analysis project Ga0316189, IMG submission 204930) | Coastal sediment microbial communities from Maine, United States - Lowes Cove worm burrow | ecosystem: Environmental > Aquatic > Marine > Coastal > Sediment | place: USA: Maine...
TGTTAAAAATCCTATTAATTTGGCAAAGGCCATTATGGATAATTCTCCACATGTTATGCTCTCAGGACAAGGCGCTAATAACTTTGCAAAAGAGAAAGGCTTGCAAGTAGTTGACCCTAGCTATTTTTATACTGAAAGACGATTTAATTCTCTTCAAAAAGCTAAGGCATCTGAAAAAGTTGAACTTGACCACTATAATAAATCTGCTTTTTATGATGCCGATATCAAAGACTCAAAATTTGGAACAGTTGGTTGTGTTGCATTAGACAAACATGGTAATTTGGCTGCTGGCACATCCACTGGGGGTATGACCAATAAGCGATGGGGGCGCATAGGTGATTCTCCAATAATTGGAGCTGGGACTTATGCCAATAACAATACCTGTGCTGTGTCAAGCACTGGATGGGGAGAATATTTTATTCGTGGTATGGTAGCTTACGACATTTCTGCTCTTATGGAATATAAAGGCATGAGCCTAGAAGAAGCGGCCAAAGAAGTCATCCAAAACAAATTAACCGCCCTAGGCGGAACAGGTGGTATTGTAGCGGTAGACAAAAATGGAAATGTTGCTATGGAATTTAACACAGCAGGAATGTACAGGGCAAATATGAATGACAAAGGGGAGTTGGTTGTTGAAATTTATAAAGAATAAAATATGGAATTACCTTTTAAACACTACTACGCAGTAATATTTACATCAACCCAAACTTTAAAAACAGAAGGTTATTCTGAAATGACCATAAAAATGGAGGCTTTAGCTAAACAACAAGATGGGTTTTTAGGTGTTGATAGTGCTCGTGAAGATATAGGCATTACCGTGAGTTATTGGAGAAATTTAGATGCCATCAAAACTTGGAAGCATAATTCCGAACATCTTTTGGCACAACAAAAAGGGAAAATGCAATGGTACAATTGGTACAATGTTAGAATTTGTAAAGTCGAACGGGAATACGAGTTTGTATTATCGTAACGGAAACCCCTTAGCTGCCCACCACGGATGCATTTCTATTATCAAACGTCCAGATTTAACCATAGGGTCAGCATTGGCCAAACTATCTGCCATTTTTAGTGTTGGTACATTGTAAATGGTAATACCTCTAATGTCACCATCGTCTCCAAAAGGACCAGAAATATCTGCATAGCCTAGCGCATACATTTTGCCCAAATGTGCCAAATGCTCTTTTTGAAGTATTTTTGCCTCCTCCTCAATTTGTGTTCTAATTGGTCCACGTTTCAAAAAAGCTATAAAGTATTGTTGCATTAAGATAGTGTCCTGAGTTTTTTCGTCGACATAATCGAAAACTTGAAACCCTTTTGATGTTAACTCCTCTTTAAGTTGCTTGGTGTGTTTTTTAGCTTCTATTTTGATAGGAATTTCATGTTCTTTAGCCTCTTGTTTGCAAGCTAATAAAACGATTACTCCAACCAATAGCGTTAATATTTTTCTCATTTTATAAAATTTTTATACCCATGTTTTAAATGGCTGCCTACTTAATTGTGAATTGTAATATTTAATATCTCCTGTTACTTCTGCACCTAACCAATCTGGTTTGGTAAATAGCTCATTTTCGGTTTCTAATTCAATCTCTGCTATAATAAGCCCTTCATTATCTCCAAAAAATTGATCAACTTCAAAAGTATGAATGCCTGCTTTAATTTCATACCTCATTTTATCAATGGTTCCTTTCTCACACAATTCCAAGAGTAATTTAGCCTCGTCTTTAGAAATCTCTTTTTCCCATTCAAATCTTGATAATCCATCATTCTTGGACAAGCCTTTAACTGTTAAAAACCCTTCATCGTCCCTAACTCTAACCCGAACAGTTCGTTCTGGGTCTCTATTTAAAAACCCCTGTACAATTCGGGTGGCCCTAAAGGCTTCTGGTTTAAAGGCTTCAGAATTCACTAAAAACTTACGCTCTATTTCTATCATAATAATACCCACGAAAATGAGTGACTCATTAAATTTGTCTCAAATCTCAATATTGAGATTCTTGCCTTCAAAGGAATTCATAAATTTACATCATGCCAAACGATTTACCAATTCGGAAAATTATTCATGTAGATATGGATGCCTTTTATGCCTCTGTAGAGCAATTTGATAATCCAAAACTCAAAGGGAAACCACTTGCAGTTGGTGGCGGTGGTAAACGAGGTGTCGTTAGTGCTGCCAGCTACGAAGCGCGAAAATTTGGTGTAAAAAGTGCCATGGCTGGTAATTTGGCTGTAAAATTGTGTCCTGATCTTATTTTTGTGAAGCCTCGATTTGAACGTTATAGCGAGATTTCAAAACAAATAAGAAGCATTTTTTTTGAGTATTCAGATTTGGTTGAACCCCTTTCTCTTGATGAAGCTTATATTGATGTAACATATAACAAAAAAGGAAATCCAAGTGCTTCTCTTATTGCTAAAGAAATAAGGGAGCGCATTTTTAACGAAGTTGGTTTAACGGCATCTGCTGGGATATCCATTAATAAGTTTGTAGCCAAAGTCGCCAGTGATTATAACAAACCCAATGGACAAAAAACGGTTAATCCAGAAGAAGTTCTAGCCTTTTTGGAACAACTAGATATACGAAAATTTTATGGCATTGGTAAGGTCACGGCCCAAAAAATGTACAACAAAGGTATCTTTACAGGATTGGACCTAAAAGGAAAATCCCTCGAGTTTCTTGAAACTCATTTTGGGAAATCAGGGAAATATTATTATTACATAGTGAGAGGGCAGCACAATAGTGAAGTTAAAACCCACCGCAGGAGAAAATCACTAGCCGCTGAGCGTACATTTAATGATAATTTGTCTAGCGAGATTTTTATGCTTGAAAAATTAGAGCATATTGCGGAAGAAGTTTCACGCCGATTAAAAAAGAGCAAAGTCGCAGGTAAAACGGTGGCCCTAAAAATAAAATACAGCGATTTTACATTACAGACACGAAGTAAGACCTTGCCTTATTTTGTTACTGATAAAAGCATAATACTTGAAACCACAAAGGATTTACTCTATCAAGAAAAACTAAAGAATTCTGTACGCCTATTGGGGATTTCTATATCTAACCTTAATACAGAAACAACCAAAAAACGTGAACAAAAAAGTGTGAACGTACAGTTGAAGTTTGACTTTTGACAAGCGCATTATCTTGACATTGTAAGAAAAATAGGTTAGTTTCGTTTAGCTTTCGATAAACAAATACAAGCACTTAGTTTGTTGAAGTATATAACATTTTTTATCCAAACCTTCGGGCAAATTATTATCAACTATATGAAATCATATTTGTGTTTTTATTTACTTCTATTGAGCGGAATTCAATTTTTATGTGCTCAAGAGAAATTAATCACTAATTCTTACAACCGTGAGGCTACATCCCTAAATGGTTATTGGAAGTATATTGTTGATCCTTATGAAAACGGGTTTTACAACTATCGGTATGAAGCATTTGATAAGCAAAAATCTCCAGGGAAAGGAGCTTTTTTCACCAACTCCAAGCCTGTAAATAAAGCTGATTTAGTGGAATATGACTTTGACAAAATGGATAGCCTCTTGGTGCCTGGTGACTGGAATACACAAAAGGAGAAGCTATTTTACTATGAGGGTACCATTTGGTACAAACGATCTTTTGATTATGTTAAATCCAAAAAAACGAATAGGGTGTTTGTATACTTTGAAGCTTCAAACTACCAAACTGATGTTTATTTAAATGGGCGGAAAATAGGAATACATGTTGGGGGCTTCACCCCATTCAATTTTGAGGTGACCACCCTTTTAAAAGAGAAAGACAACTTTTTGATTGTAAAAGTGGATAATAAAAGAAAAAAGGAGGCGGTTCCAACAATTAACACAGATTGGTGGAATTATGGAGGAATAACTAGAGATGTGAAACTGATAGAAACCCCTGAAACTTTTATCAGAGACTACTTTATTCAATTAAACCCAAATAATAACAATGAAATAATTGGTAAATTGACATTGGATGGTGAAAACAAAAGTCAAACCCATGTTCAAATCATCATTCCTGAATTAAACATAGTAAACAATTTTATTACAGATGAAAATGGTCAATTTACCCTAAAGATAAATTCGGATAAAATTAACTATTGGTCTTTAGATAATCCGTGCCTGTATAACATAACTATTAAATCAAAGAAAGACGAAATTATAGATCAAATTGGCTTTCGAACTATCATTACCAAAGGTGCTGAAATTTTACTCAATAATAAAAGTATATTTCTAAAGGGCATTTCTATACATGAAGAAAGTCCATTTACTGGAGGTAGAGGGCATTCTAAACGAGATGCCGAGCAATTACTAAAATGGGCACAAGATTTGGGTTGCAATTATGTTCGGTTGGCTCATTATCCTCATAACGAACACATGATGAGGTTGGCTGATAAAATGGGAATGATGGTTTGGGAAGAAAATCCTGTTTATTGGACCATATCTTGGGAGAATGAAGAAACGTATCTAAATGCTGAAAATCAACTTTCTGAAGTGATTGACAGAGACAAGAATCGCGCCAGCGTCATCATTTGGTCTATGGCTAATGAAACCCCAACTAGTGATGCACGTAATTTATTTCTGAATAAACTTGCTTCCTTCACCAAGGAAAAAGATCCTACTCGATTAATAAGTGCTGCAATGGAACAAAGTGATTATCGAGGAAATCCTTTGGTAAGAACAATTGATGATCCCTTTGCAGAAGTGGTAGACATTTTAAGCTTCAATCAATATATAGGATGGTATGATGGCGGAATTGAAAAATGTAAAACTATTCGATGGAATATTGAATATGATAAACCAGTATTAATTTCCGAATTTGGCGCTGGAGCTAAGTACGGTTTACATGGCGACAAAAATACAAGATGGACTGAAGAGTATCAAGAATATCTCTATGAAGAAACATTGAAAATGATTGATCAAATTGAACAATTAAAAGGTTTTTCCCCCTGGATATTGGTTGATTTCAGATCGCCAAGAAGAGTTTTACCCGAAATACAGGATGGATGGAATCGAAAAGGACTAATTTCAGAAAATGGTAATAAGAAGAAAGCCTTTTTCGTGCTAAAAACTTATTACGAAAACAAATTTAACCCTAAAAAACATTAAATAATATACAACCAACTTTTAATCAAGCCCTTATGCGAGCCTTAAAAACTACAAGTCGTAATTTCCGTAACCCGCAATGTATTGACCATTCCTTTATCCTGAATTGGCATTGCTGCAAGACTTATAAGCATATCTCCAACATCCAAATAACCCTTTTTACAAGCTATAGCGTTAACGTCTTCAATGGTTTCATCAGTACTTACAAACTTATCGTAATAAAATGCTTTTACACCCCACAGTAAATTAAGTTGGGTAAGAATACGTTTGTTAGATGTAAACACCAAGATATGAGAAGACGGCCGCCAAGCTGATATTTGAAACGCTGTATATCCACTATTGGTCAAGGTAGAAATGGCCGTAGCATTAATCTCATTGGCCATATTGGCTGCGTGATAACAAATAGATTTTGTAATATATCGATTAGTACGGATATGTGGTGGTAATTGTGGGACATTAATAAGATGAGAATCTTCGACACTCTTAATTATGTTAGACATTTGTCGTATTACTTGTACAGGGTAATTTCCTACCGAGGTTTCTCCTGAAAGCATTACAGCATCTGCGCCATCCATTACAGAGTTAGCAACATCATTCACCTCTGCTCTTGTTGGTGTTAAACTCGTAATCATGGTTTCCATCATCTGTGTGGCAATAATCACAGGAATTCTTGCGCGTTTTGCCCTTAGCACCAATTGCTTTTGAATTAATGGCACTTCTTCGGCCGGAATCTCAACACCCAAATCTCCTCTAGCTACCATCAAACCATCACAATAGGCCACAATTTTATCAATATTTTTAACCGCTTCTGGTTTTTCAATTTTTGCGATAATTGGGATTTTGTGTTCGCTATGTTTACTAATTAATTCTTCCAATTGCATCAAATCTTCAGCATGGCGAACAAATGATAGCGCTATCCAATCCACCTTTTGCTCGATGGCAAAAATAGCGTCTTCAATATCTTTCTCTGTAAGTGCTGGTTGTGAAATATTAGTATTTGGAAGATTGACCCCCTTTTTAGATTTTAATGGTCCGCCTTGAATTACTTTTGCTTTTACTTCACTTTTTTTATCAGTAGAAACAACTTCAAAAATTAATTTGCCATCATCTAAAAGAATTCGTTCTCCAGGTTTAGCGTCTTGCGGAAACCTATCATAGGTCATATAAACACGATCCTTAGTGCCTTCAAATCGTTCGCCTGTAGCAAATATTATTTCATCTCCTTCATTGACTATGACCTCATGTTGCATAACTCCAACCCGAAGTTTAGGCCCTTGCAAATCTCCTAAAATAGCGGCATGAAAGCCAAGTTCGTCATTTAGTTCCCTAATCATTTTAATCCGAGCTTTTACATCTTCATAATCAGCATGAGAGAAGTTAATTCTAAATACGTTAACACCTTCTTCAAGCATTGCCTTTAAAACTTCTTTTGTGCTTGTTGCAGGTCCTAATGTTGCAACTATCTTTGTCTTTTTTCTTTTATTGCTCCCCATCAATTAAATATTAGATTGTCTTTTGATTTTAATTGCGACACGTCTATACTAAAGACGGCAACAATTTGCGATATGTCTTGAATTTTTTGAACAATGGCTCTCTCGTTAATAAAATTTCCGCCATTGTCTATCTTAAGCAAATAATTCACCTTTTTAAATTCAGGAACCAAATTATGTGTTCTTATAATTTTGCTTTGTACATTAAAGAGAGAACCAGTACTAATTAAACTATCCTCTTCTTTTTTGCAGACATTGGACACCAAACTCCAAGTAGTCTGCTGACTTTTATCTTCCCATTCATAAATAGAATATGACGCCGAAACATATTCAAAATCCAAATCTTGAGGATTTCGTTTTAAATTAATTTGCAAATAACGGTTTAAAAGATAGGCAACACGATAATCTTCTATAGTGCAATGAATTGCCAACAAAGAGTAAGTATCATCATTAAAATCGTCTACAAGTAGTTTATGTAACGCCATAATATTTCAATTATGAGCAGTAAATATAATATAATACTGATATAATATGGCAAAGATGGAACATTCTTAATCGCAAAACATCACGAAAACGTTATAGTATTGATAAATAATTTAGTGGGCTTTTGATATTTCTGTCTGCAGTGCAAAAAAAGCGCGTTTTGAGGCCTTTTCTTCTGCTTTCTTTTTTGAGGTTGCGCGGGCCTTTGCAATAATCTTTTTGTCGATTGATAATTTAACAGAGAAATGTTTTAGCTCGTCATTGCCTGTGTCTTCGTAAACACTATAATCAAAGGTCTTTTTTTCTTTTTGGCACCATTCTATTAATAGGCTTTTATAACTAATTACTTTGCCTTCCAATTGTTCAATATCTACATGAGGTATTATGACACGCTGAAAAATAAACTTCTCACAATGTGAATACCCGCGATCCAAAAATATGGCTCCAACTAAAGATTCAAACAAGTTACCATGAATATTACTGCCAAAATTATGCTTAGGGATTTTACTTTCTACTAACTTTATTAAGGCAAGCTCTTTACCCAATTCGTTTAAATGTTCCCTACTTACAATTTTTGAACGCATTTTGGTTAAGTAACCTTCGTCTCCATGTGGAACTTCTTTAAACAAATGAGCCGCAACTACGGCACTCAACATTGCGTCTCCAACAAATTCTAGGCGTTCATAATTTTTGGGAGTCCCTTCAACATCACGCTTATTCATGGATCGATGTGTAAACGCTTTTTTATAAAGCCGCTTTTTTGTAATCCTAAATCCAAGAATTTTCTCAAGTTCAATAAAAAAATTCCCGTCTTTAACAGAACGGGAATTTAGTATGTTACGAATGAAATTCATCTGAAAGTCTATATTTTAAATTAGTGTCAGATGCAATAAACCATTTATAAATATTAAATGCATAAAGCTAATTGTTATGGTTTATCATTCGGAATTTAATCTATTTTCTTGAATAATACACAGGCGTTATGTCCACCAAATCCAAAGGTATTACTCATGGCCACTTTCACGTCTCTCTTTTGCGCTTTGTTAAGCGTTAAATTAAGGCTTGAATCAATATTCTCGTCAACAACAGTGTGATTTATTGTTGGTGGTACAATACCATGTTCCATTGCTAAAATTGACGCAATAGACTCGATGGCTCCAGCAGCGCCTAATAAATGTCCAGTCATTGACTTGGTAGAGTTAATGTTTATGTTTTTAGCATGTTTTCCAAATACTTCGGTAATCGCTTTTAACTCGGCAACATCACCTAAAGGTGTAGATGTACCGTGCGTATTGATATGATCAACGTCTTCTGGGGAAATACCAGCATTCTCTAAACAATTCTTCATTACTGCAATAACCCCTATACCTTCTGGATGCGGAGCCGTCATATGATAGGCATCAGAAGATAATCCTCCTCCAATAACCTCAGCATAAATTTTTGCTCCTCTTGCTTTTGCATGTTTATAATCCTCAAGAATTATAGCTCCAGCGCCTTCACCTAAAACAAAACCATCCCTGGTTGCATCAAAAGGTCTCGAAGCAGTTTCTGGACTTTCATTTCTTGTAGATAAGGCATGCATTGCATTAAACCCACCCATTCCAGCAATAGTTACAGCAGCCTCACTACCTCCCGTCACTACAACGTCACAATACCCTAACCTAATATAGTTTAAAGCATCGATCATTGAGTTTGCTGAAGAAGCGCAGGCAGACACCGTGGTATAATTTGGACCCATAAAGCCATGCTTTATAGAAATATTACCTGGTGCAATATCTGCAATCATTTTAGGGATAAAAAAGGGATTGAATCGAGGTGTTCCATCACCTGCAGCAAAGTTTAAAACTTCTTGCTGAAATGTTTCAAGTCCGCCAATTCCTGCTCCCCAAATAACACCAACTCGTAATTTATCGATTGTATCAAGGTCCAATTTTGAATCCGTAATTGCTTCATCTGAAGCCACCATCGCGTATTGCGTAAATCGATCCATTTTACGAGCCTCCTTCCTATCAAGGAAATCAGTAGCGTTAAAGTTTTTTAATTCACAAGCGAATTTTGTTTTGAACTTTTCTGTATCAAAATAAGTTATTGGCGCAGCACCACTTTTTCCACTAATAAGACTTTCCCAATATTCATCCTTGGTATTCCCTATTGGTGTAAGCGCACCTAAACCAGTAACTACAACTCGCTTTAATTCCATAAATAAATTTTATTTATTTCGCGTCTTCAATATATGATACTGCTTGACCTACTGTTGCAATGTTTTCAGCTTGATCGTCTGGTATTTGAATATCAAATTCTTTTTCAAATTCCATTATTAATTCAACAGTGTCTAATGAATCTGCTCCTAAATCGTTCGTGAAGCTAGCTTCTGTTACAACTTCGTTTTCATCAACACCTAATTTGTCTACGATAATCGCTTTTACTCGTGATGCAATGTCTGACATAATCTTTTAATTTTAAGTTTTAATTAAGCTGCAAAAATAAAAAACTTTACGTTAAAACGCACTATAACAATAAAAATGTAATTGTATTTAATGAATTTTAAGTTGAAGAATTTACTTTTACATCTTAATTGTAATTTATTATTCTTTTTTTTGTTTTGAATAACACTAATGTTTGTCTGTAAATGAAACGTATTGTAATCTTTGCGTCCGGAAGTGGTACTAATGCCGAAAATTTAATTAAGTTTTTTCACAACAGAGAAAATGCTTCTGTCATTCAGGTTTTAACTAACAATCCTCATGCCAAAGTAATAGAGCGCTGTAATGCCCTAAACACAAGCTGTTTATCTTTCAATAGAACGGCCTTTTATAAGACTAATATTGTTTTAAATATCCTTAAGAGCACAAATCTAGACCTTATTGTACTAGCCGGATTTTTATGGAAATTCCCTGAAAATATACTAGAGACCTTTCCTGATAAAGTTATTAATGTTCATCCTGCATTATTACCAAAATATGGCGGAAAAGGCATGTATGGTATGCACGTCCATGAGGCTGTTGTAAAAAACAAAGAAACCCGAACCGGTATTACCATTCATTATGTGAATGAGCACTACGATGAAGGAACTATAATATTTCAAGCTGAATGCGAGGTTAATAAGAATGACTCCGCTAGAGATGTGGCCAGTAAAATCCATGAATTGGAAATGGAGCATTTCCCTAAAGTTGTTGAGCAATTGTTGCTTTCTAAATAATATCTGAACCCAAAACAAATAGATTTCCGTTTCCACTGAAACTAAAGATGAGTAAAAAGAAAAAAAAATATTATACCGTTTGGAAAGGGCATCACACAGGGGTTTTTGAGTCCTGGGATGATTGTAAGGCACAGATAAAAGATTTTCAAGGTGCTCAATACAAATCATTTGGAACTTTTGAAGCAGCAAAAAAAGCACTCAAAGGGAATTATCAAGACTATATCGGGAAAACTGCTAAATTTAAAAGTGGCCTTACAGAGGCTCAGCTAAAAAAAATTGGAAAACCTAATTACAATTCTATTTCTGTGGATGCTGCATCAAGTGGTAATCCAGGAAAAATGGAGTACCGTGGTGTTGACACCAAAACAAAAAAGCAATTATTTATTCAAGGTCCCTTTGAAGAAGGCACCAATAATATTGGTGAGTTTTTGGCATTGGTACATGGCTTAGCTTTTTTGAAACAATCGAATAGTAAAAGAATTATTTATACCGACTCAAAAACAGCCCTAAGTTGGGTTAAGAAAAAAACGTGTAATACCAAACTTGAAAGAATCGATAAAAACAAGCCCCTTTTTGAGCTTGTGGACCGAGCCCTTGAATGGTTAAAAGCAAATACTTACACTACTACAATTGTAAAGTGGGAGACTAGAGCTTGGGGTGAAATTCCTGCCGATTTTGGTAGAAAATAACTCATAAAAACATTGCACTTCTTCCCTTTTTTTCAGAATAAATTTTACGTAAGTTTGCACTGAATTTTTAAACCACTTCATGAGTAAATTAGTGATTGTAGGCACAGTAGCTTTTGATGCTATTGAAACGCCGTTTGGAAAGACTGATAAAATACTAGGAGGGGCTGCAACATTTATTGGTTTAGCGGCATCTCAGTTTAACATAAATTCGGCTGCGGTATCTATTGTTGGTGGAGATTTTCCGCAAAAATATTTAGATCTTCTTTCAGAAAAAAATGTTGACATTTCTGGAATTGAAATTGTAAAAAACGGGAAAACATTCTTTTGGAGCGGCCTATACCATAACGATATGAACTCTAGGGATACATTGGTTACAGAACTAAATGTATTGGTAGATTTTAAACCTGTTGTCCCAAGTCATTTTAAAGATGCAAAAGTCGTGATGTTAGGTAATTTACATCCATTAACTCAAGAGAGTGTTTTAGAACAAATGGATAGAAAACCCAATCTAGTGATTTTGGACACCATGAACTTTTGGATGGATAATGCCTTAGATGATCTTCATAGAGTTTTGAAAAAAGTTGATGTAATTACCATTAATGATGAGGAAGCAAGACAACTGACAGGCGAATACTCGTTAGTGGTTGCGGCAAGAAAGATTCATGATATGGGTCCTAAATATGTGGTGATTAAAAAAGGGGAGCACGGTGCATTATTATTTAATGAGGATAATGTTTTCTATGCCCCAGCGCTTCCATTGGAAGAGGTTTTTGACCCCACAGGTGCGGGAGATACTTTTGCTGGAGGATTTGCAGGTTATTTGGCAAAGAGCAACGATTTGTCTTTTGAAAACATGAAAAAGGCCATTATTTACGGTTCAACTTTAGCTTCTTTTTGTGTAGAGAAATTTGGTACAGAACGAATGCTAAATTTAAAAGCGGATGAGGTCCGAAAGCGACTAACACAATTTAAGAACTTAACACAATTTGAAATAGAATTAACATAAACAAACGCGCTCAAATAGAGCGCGTTTTTATTTACATAACATGACAACCCAATGAGCGATGAGTGATGCTTTAAAACACGAATGTGGAATTGCCCATATTAGACTTTTAAAACCATTAGACTATTATAAAGAAAAGTATGGCAGTGCTTTTTATGGTGTAAACAAAATGTACCTGCTAATGGAAAAGCAGCACAATCGGGGTCAGGACGGTGCCGGGTTTGCAAGTATTAAGTTAGACACAAAACCAGGGGAGCGTTATATAAGTCGAGTGCGTTCAATAGAGCAGCAACCTATTCAAGATATTTTTGCACAAATCAATGAACGTATCAATAAGGAGTTTACTGAGCACCCTGAATATGTAGATGATGTTGATTTGCAAAAAAGACATATCCCATATATTGGCGAAGTATTATTGGGGCATGTCCGTTATGGCACCTTTGGAAAGAATAGTGTAGAAAGTGTACATCCGTTTTTAAGACAAAACAACTGGATGCATAGAAATCTAATAATGGCTGGAAACTTTAACATGACCAATGTTAAAGAACTATTTAGCAATCTTATTGACTTAGGCCAACACCCTAAAGAATATACTGATACCATTACCATTATGGAAAAGATTGGTCACTTTTTAGATGATGCCGTTTCAAAAATTTATAAAGATGTAAAAAAAGAAGGTTACAGTAAAATGGAAGCCTCCCCTCTCATTGCCGAACGTTTAAACGTAGCAAAAATTTTGCGCCGTGCTGCAAAAAACTGGGATGGAGGATATGCCATGGCAGGACTTATTGGTCATGGAGATTCTTTTGTGTTAAGGGATCCTGCGGGCATTCGTCCAGCATATTATTACAAAGACGATGAAGTTGTGGTAGTCGCTTCAGAACGCCCAGTAATTCAAACTGTTTTTAATGTAGATTTTGATGATGTTAAAGAATTAGGCCCAGGACAGGCCATAATTACAAAAAAATCTGGAAAAGTTGCTATAAAGCAAATTTTGGCCCCTTTAGAGCGAAAAGCGTGCTCTTTTGAGCGAATTTACTTTTCACGGGGAAGTGATTCAGAAATTTACAAAGAGCGAAAGCTACTTGGTAAATTAATCATGCCTAAAGTTTTAAAGTCTATTAATAACGATATTAAAAACACGGTGTTTTCCTATATTCCAAATACGGCTGAAACTGCTTTTTTTGGCATGATCGAAACTGTTGAAGAATTTTTAAATAACAAGAAAACCAAGGCAATACTGAATGGTCAACGATCATTGTCGGTAAAACATGTTAAGGATATTTTATCCGAACACCCTAGAATAGAAAAAATTGCCATTAAAGATGTAAAGTTAAGAACCTTTATAACCGAAGATAGCAGTAGAGATGATTTAGTTGCTCATGTTTATGATGTTACTTATGGCGTTATTAAGCCAGAGGATAATCTTGTAATTATTGATGATAGTATTGTACGGGGCACTACTTTAAAAATGAGTATTCTAAAGATGATGGATAGGCTAAAACCTAAAAAAATCATAGTTGTTTCCTCTGCGCCACAAATACGTTACCCTGATTGCTATGGTATTGATATGGCAAACTTAGAAAGCCTTGTTGCTTTTAGAGCCGCACTGGCCTTGTTGAAAGACAATAATGCATATGATATTGTAGAAAAGGTTTATAACAAATGTAAAGCACAGGTAAGTCATAACGATAAAGACGTTAAGAATTTTGTTAAAGAAATTTATGTCCCTTTTACAGCGGATCAAATTTCAAATAAAATCTCTGAATTACTAGGTGATGATTCTTTTAATGCAGAAGTTGATATCATATTTCAGCCCATTGAGAATTTGCATAAAGCCTGTCCAAATAATTTAGGAGATTGGTATTTTACCGGAGATTATCCAACCGTTGGAGGTAACCGTGTGGTTAACAGAGCATTTATAAATTTTTATGAGGGAAATAAGGAACGTGCATATTAGCGGAAAAATATGTTTTTAGTCAGTTAATCTATAAAAATAGTCTTTTAAACTAAAAAAAATGCATTTCGTCTAATATTTATAGGCTTTCACCAAAATACATATACTTTAGTGTCACCATAACATAAGTAGGTTAAGTTCATGGTAGATTTGGGGCAAAAAAAGGTGAACTCTCGTTCACCTTTTTTTATTTTTATATACCAACACCTAAGTTCTTGATATTAAAAAATTTATCTTACTGTTTCCTTTGATTTACACCATTATCACGAAATACCCATTGTTTGCTACTATTCACTGTTAGACTAATATATAAGTACTTTGTCTAATAAATTTAAATATAAGAACTAATCAATGTTATATTTACCTCACCATAACATAAGTAGGTTAAGTTTATGGTAGATTTGGGGCAAAAAAGGTGAACTCTCGTTCACCTTTTTTATTTTCTATATGTAATGTAAAACCTATTTGGCCTCAGCGTAACGTCTTTCAACTTCATTCCAGTTTATTACATTAAAAAATGCCGCAATATAATCTGGCCTTCTGTTTTGGTAATTTAAATAATATGCATGTTCCCATACGTCCAATCCTAAAATTGGAGTTCCGCCACAAGTTACTCCTGGCATTAAAGGGTTGTCTTGATTAGGCGTAGAGCACACCTCTACTTTACCACCCTTATGAACACATAGCCAAGCCCAACCAGAGCCAAACTGTGTGGCTGCTGCTTTGCTAAATAATTCTTTAAAGTTTTCAAAAGAGCCAAAGGCATCTTCAATGGCGTCTTTTAATTCTCCAGACAATCTTCCTTTACCTTCTGGATTCATCACCGTCCAAAACAAAGAATGATTAAAATATCCTCCACCATTATTTCTAACTGCACCATTGCTCATATCAAGAGTTGTTAATATGTCTTCAATAGATTTTCCTTCTAAATCAGATCCTTCAATTGCAGCGTTTAGTTTTGATGTATAGCCATTATGATGTTTAGAGTGGTGAATTTCCATTGTTCGAGCATCAATATTTGGCTCTAAGGCGTCATATGCGTATTGTAATTTTGGTAATTCAAAAGCCATAATTTTTGTTTTTATGTTAATATTTATTTCGAAATCAAATTTACAACAAAGGATTAAAAATTATCTTAATAAGTTATTAAGTTTACCTATTTTGGTATAAAATTTATCTTTCTTGAATTCAAATTCATTCGATATTTATGATGCGTCTGCAGGCAGTGGTAAAACGTTTGCTTTAGTTAAAGAATATTTAAAAATATTGTTTAAGTCGTCAAACAAAGATGCCTATAAATACATTCTAGCGATTACGTTTACAAATAAGGCAGTAAACGAAATGAAAGAGCGTATCATTGAAACTTTAAAAGCTTTTTCGGATGACCACGTACTCGAATCTCAAAACGACATGCTTAAAACCATATCTACCGAATTAGAATTAGAACCCAAGATATTACATAAAAAATCAAAGGAAATATTAAGCAGGATTGTTCACAATTACGCTGCTTTTGATATTTCAACCATTGATAAATTCACCCAAAAACTAATTCGGGCTTTTGCTTATGACTTAAATCTGCCCGTAAATTTTGAAGTATCATTGGATACTGATGCTTTGCTCACCCAAGCCGTTGATAGATTGATAGCAAAAGCGGGGATAGATACAAAACTAACAAAGGTTTTAATAGCTTTTGCCTTTGAAAAGGCGGATGACGATAAAAGCTGGGACGTTGCTTTAGACTTTTATAACATTGCAAGGCTTCTGGTCAACGAAAACGATACACCGTTTGTTGAAACCCTAAAGCAAAAAACTTTAGAAGATTTTGACACCCTTAAATCTGGCATAAAACAAAAAATTAAGGTTTCAGAAGAATCGATAATTGAAACTGCAGAAAACGTGCACTCGTTAATTGCAGAATGTGGTCTAGAACACGACGATTTTTTGAGGGCGTCTTTACCAAAACATTTTCTTAATTTAAGCAATAAGCGTTTTGATATAAAATTTGACAATGCTTGGCAACTGGATATTGAAAACACTAAACTTTATCCATCAAGAGTCTCTCAAGACATTGCCTCAGTGATTGAAGAGATTCAACCACAATTGGTTCAAGCTTTTAACAGTTCAAAACAAGAAGTTTACAATCTTAAATTCTTAAAAAACTTCTACAAAAATATAACACCCATATCTGTACTTAACTTAATAAGCAACGAATTGGGCTTGATAAAGAAAGAACAAAATTTATTATTGATTTCTGAATTCAATTCTATAATAAGCAATCAAATAAAGGATCAGCCTTCTCCATTTATATACGAACGTATAGGTGAAAAATTTAAGCATTATTTTATTGACGAATTTCAGGATACCTCGGTTATGCAGTGGCAAAATTTAATTCCGTTGTTAGAAAATCCACTTTCAAGCGAAAAAGGAAGTGTTATGTTGGTTGGTGATGCAAAACAGGCTATTTATAGATGGCGTGGTGGTAAGGCTGAGCAATTTATTGGATTGTGCAATGATGAAAATCCTTTTTTTATTAAAAAAGATAAACACCAATTACCTTCTAATTATAGGAGCTTTAAAGAGATTATTAACTTTAACAATAGGTTTTTTAATCATCTTTCAACGTTTGCCCTTAATGATATTGAGTACAAATCCATTTATGAAAACAGCACACAAAATGCTTCACTAAGTCATGAAGGATATGTCGGTTTAACCTTAATGGATATTGAAAAGGAGGATAATAGAGATGAGGTCTATCCTAAAAAAGTTCTTGAAATTATTGAAAATTGCTTGTTAAACGGGTTTCAACAAAAAGACATTTGTATTCTGGTAAGAAAAAAAAAGGAAGGTGTCGCTATTGCAGAATTTATTAGCAATAGTAATTACAATTACGATATTATTTCATCTGAAACTTTATTATTAGACCAATCTCCAGAAATACGTTTTATTATTAGTCTATTGCAATTTATCCTAGAGCCTAAAAACAAGGAGGCTAAAGTGGATGTTTTACAATATCTAGCTACTTATAAATTTGACATCTCCGATAAACATTCTTTTTTTAGTGACTTCATTAATTTAGATATATCTCTTTTTTTCCAAAACCTTAAAAAATATGATGTGTCCTTTAGATATAATGATGTTTTACAATTGCCCCTTTATGAGTCTATAGAAGCAATTATTCATGGTTTCAATTTAATAGAAACTTCGAATGCCTATGTTCAGTTTTATCTTGACTTTGTTTTAGAATATTCGCAAAAAAATAATTCTAGCTTATCTCAGTTTATGGATTACTACAATTCAAAAAAAGAAACTTTGAATATTGTATCCCCTGAGGGAAAAAATGCCATTCAAATCATGACTATTCATAAATCTAAAGGATTGGAGTTTCCTGTTGTGATTTTCCCTTATGCCGATTTAGATATTTATAGAGAACTTAGCCCAAGAGAATGGTTTCCTCTTGATTCAAAAAACTATTATGGATTTTCACAAGTCTTACTTAATTATAATAAGGATTTTCAAAACTACGGAGAAGCTGGCAAACATATTTTCACCAAACATCAAGCCGCACTGGAACTTGATAATATTAATTTATTGTATGTTGCTTTAACTAGGGCAATAGAGCAATTGCATATTATCAGTACACAACAACTAGATAAAAACGGTAACGAAAACCTGAAGAATTATTCTGGAATGTTTATTAAATTTTTGAAACACATCGGAGTCTGGGATGACAATAAATCATATTATGAGTTTGGAAAATCTATAAAAACGTCTCAAGAAGAACAATCTGAAATAAATGCAAACGAACAAGATACTTTTATCTCCAATCCAAAAGCAAGGCATAACATAAATATTATTACAAATTCAGGATTTTTATGGGATACTGCTCAACAAGAGGCTATAGAAAAAGGAAATCTTGTTCATGATATCATGTCGCATATTAAAACCTTGGACGATATTGATAAAACTTTAAACCAATTTTTAACCACAGGAATTATAAATAAGGAACAAGAAAAAGAGCTTAAACAAATTGTAATACAAATTATTGATAACCCTCAATTGCAGTCTTATTTCAATACTGAGGATACTATTTATACCGAAAAAGATATTGTTACTAAACATGGCACTATTTTACGACCCGATAGACTTAACATTTCTGAGAAAAATGAGGTCACAATATTAGATTATAAAACTGGGCTTTCAAATATAAAACATGCTCAACAATTAGAATCTTATAGCGATGCTCTAAAAGACATGGGGTTTTCAATAGAAAAAAAAATACTTATTTACATCAATGATTCATTAGAAATAAAAGAAGTTTAAATTTGCAAAAAAAACATCATGTACGGACATATTAAAGAACATCTTCAAAAAGAAATCCAAGACATAAAAGACAATGGTCTTTTTAAAGAAGAGCGTATAATTACTTCTGCACAAGGTGCAGAGATTACCTTAAATACAGGTGAAAAAGTATTGAACTTTTGTGCTAATAATTATTTGGGGTTATCCAATCATCCAGATGTTATTCAGGCTGCAAAAGATACTATGGACACACATGGCTTTGGCATGTCTTCAGTGAGATTTATTTGTGGAACACAAGACATTCACAAAATTTTGGAGCAAAAGATTGCTGACTTTTACCAAACAGAAGACACCATACTTTATGCCGCTGCTTTTGATGCCAATGGAGGAGTTTTTGAACCCTTACTATCTAAAGAGGATGCTATAATTTCTGATTCTTTAAATCATGCTTCTATAATAGATGGAGTGCGCTTATGCAAAGCAGCAAGGTACCGGTACCAAAATAGTGATATGGTAGATCTTGAAAATCAACTTAAAGCGGCAAACGCTAATAATGCTAGGTTCAAAATTATTGTTACCGATGGAGTGTTTTCAATGGATGGGTTAGTTGCTCCACTTGATAAAATCTGTAATTTGGCAGATAAATATGATGCTCTGGTTATGATTGATGAATGCCATGCAACTGGTTTTATTGGTGAAACAGGTAGAGGTACTCTCGAGGACAAAGGAGTAATAGGGCGCATAGATATAATAACAGGAACCTTAGGAAAAGCGCTTGGTGGAGCCATGGGAGGCTATACAACTGGTAAGAAAGAAATTATCGATATGTTAAGACAGCGTTCTCGGCCTTATTTATTTTCTAATTCATTGGCACCAGCCATTGTAGGTGCATCAATAAAAGTTTTTGACATCCTTTCAAATGACACCTCATTAAGAGATAAATTAGAATGGAACACAAACTATTTTAAACAGGGAATTAAATCCGCAGGATTTGATATTGTGGACGGTGATTCTGCAATTGTACCTGTAATGCTATACGATGCTAAACTCTCTCAGACCATGGCAAACCTGCTGCTTCAGGAAGGAATTTATGTTATTGGATTCTTTTTCCCAGTGGTCCCAAAAGAAAAGGCCAGAATTAGAGTACAGCTTTCAGCGGCACACAAAAAAGAACACTTAGATAAAGCAATTAATGCTTTTATTAAGGTCGGTAAAAAGTTGGAAATAGTTTAAAATGAACCTAAACTAGGGGGTTTTAACAAAAAAAACGCAATATTTTCCTAAATTTATCTTTGTTAATAACATTTAACAACTTACTTTTGCTTACAATTAACACTTAAAATTAAATTAAAGAATATGAAAAATCTTAGCAGATTAATGTTCGCTTTGTTGCTAGTAATTGGTTATAGTAACGTTAGTGCACAAGACGAAAACAACTCTTGGCAAATAAGCCTTGGAGTTAACTCCGTTGACTTTTACCCTACTGGAGAAGATGCTCCTCTTGGTGGTTATTTTGATCAGTATTTTAATACAGATCATTTTAACACTTTAGCTTCTTTATCTACTTTAACAGTTTCTAAATACTTAGGAGATGATTTCTCTTTTGGTGCTTCTGCATCTGTTAACAAAATTGATAGATGGGGAGACGCATCAGTAGAGGATTTAAGCTATTATGGTCTTGACGGTATAATCAAATACAATCTTGGAAACCTTATTAATTCTCATAAACTTGAGCCTTACATTGGCGCTGGTGGTGGTTACACTTGGGTTGATGAAATTGGCGCAGGAACTTTAAACGGAACTTTAGGGTTAAACTTATGGTTTACTGAAAATGTTGGTTTAACTGTTCAATCTACGTACAAACATTCTTTTGAAGATTATTTATCCACACATTTCCAACATTCTGTTGGTGTTTCATTTAAATTTGGCGGAAAAGATACTGATGGTGATGGTATATATGACCATAACGATGCTTGTCCAGATGTACCAGGTATTGAAGCCTTCAACGGTTGTCCTGATACTGATGGTGATGGCATAGAAGATGCAAAAGACACTTGTCCTAATGAAGCTGGTTTAGCTGAATTTGATGGATGTCCTGATACTGATGGTGATGGCATTTCAGATAACAATGATGATTGTCCTAATGTTGCTGGTATAGCTGCTTTAAATGGTTGTCCTGATGCTGATGGTGACGGTGTTACCGATGCAAGTGATAACTGTCCTAACGATGCTGGTCCTGCAGCAAACAGTGGTTGTCCTTGGCCTGATACTGACGGTGATGGTGTTTTAGATAAAGACGATCAATGTCCTAACGAAGCTGGTACTGTTGCTAACAATGGTTGCCCAGAGGTAGTAGTTCCTACTGTAGAAGTTATGGATACTTTAAACGAGTATGCAAGAACTATTTTATTTGATACTGGAAAAGCTTCATTCAAAAAAGAAACTGATGCTGTATTACAAGCAATGACAGCTATTTTTAAAGAATATCCACAAGCTAGCTTCATTATTGAAGGTCATACAGATAGTGTAGGTCCTGAAACATCTAATCAAATTTTATCTGAAAGAAGAGCAAATGCAGTAAGAGATTACTTAATTGCTAATGGTATTAGTGATGATCGTTTATCTGCTGTTGGATATGGAGAGGCTAATCCTATTGATAACAATAAAACTAGATCAGGTAGAGCTAATAATAGACGTGTTGAGGTAAAACTTAATGACTAAGTGATTGTAATACTTACTTACAAAAATAAGAATGAAAACGCTGAGATAATATCTCGGCGTTTTCTATTTTTATACAATGACAAGTTTTATACAGGATGTCTTACTAGACTTAAACAACAAAGCTGTTGATCTCTCGCAACTCACATTTATTCTTCCCAGTAAGCGGGCTGGCACTTTTTTAAAACATGAGATTTCCAATAGTATAACTCAAACCATCTTTTCTCCAGAGATTTTAAGTATTGAAGAATTTGTTGAAGAACTATCCCAACTCAAACAACTTTCCAATACGGAATTACTTTTTGAGTTTTATCAGGTTTATTTGGAGCATGCTGCTTCAAAAGACAAAGACAAACTTGATAGCTTTGACAACTTTTCAAAATGGGCACAAACACTCTTACAAGATTTTAACGAAATAGATCGCTTTCTCATTCCGTCAAAACATATTTTTGACTATTTGAGTGCCATTCAAGACATCAACCATTGGTCACTTCAAAAAAATCGTACTCCTTTAATAGAAAACTATCTTTCTTTTTGGGAAAACCTTAATTCATACTACACTAATTTATCAAACAATTTGATTAATAAAGGCCTCGGTTATCAAGGTTTAATTTATCGAGAGGCCGTTGACAACTTAGAAACCTATATTCAAACAAATAGCTCAAGGCAACATCTTTTTGTTGGTTTCAATGCTCTAAATACTGCTGAGTCATCTATTATTCAAGAATTACTTCAAAATGATATTGCGGATATTTATTGGGATATTGACAACACATTTGTCAACAATCAAAATCATGATGCTGGGCTTTTTATTAGACATCATAAAAAAACCTGGAACTATTTTAAGAAATATCCCTTTAAGTGGTTGCATGATAACTACACACAAGGCAAGAACATATCTGTAGTTGGTGTTCCAAAAAATGTAGGCCAAGCAAAATATATTGGTGAATTACTTTTCAATCTTAAAGCAAACAATACAACTTTAAACAGTACTGCCATTGTTTTGGGTGATGAAAATTTGCTCATCCCCGTATTAAACTCATTGCCAAAAGATCTTGGTCCTTTAAATATTACAATGGGATTTCCGCTAAAGTCAATTCCGTTAGCATATCTGTTTAATCAATTTTTTTTGCTGCATAAAGACAATGCTTCCTCATTTTATTATAAAGATATCGCGGCCATTGTATCCCATCAATTCATCAGGCCATTGTTTAAGGATGGAGAAATTGATTTGTCCGAAAAACTTTTAGCCCACATACATGTCAACAATCTGGTGTTATTATCTGACAAAACTCTTATTTCCATTCTTCCAGAAAAAAAAGCACTCATTAAATTGTTGTTTGGAAATTGGGAAAACAATCCCTATAAAGCCTTGCAAAACAGTCTAACATTGATACTGGAAATCAAATCCTATCTAACAAAGGACAAGGACGAAAATCTTTTAGCATTAGAATATCTATTTCATTTTAACGCGGTTTTTAACGTGCTTAATGAACTCAATGCGCAATACAAATTTATAAACACAATCAAGGTATTGCATAGTTTATATAATGAAATCTTAAGTACTGAATCTTTAGATTTTCAAGGCGAGCCTCTGCAAGGGCTCCAAATTATGGGTATGTTGGAAACTCGGGTTTTAGACTTTGAAACCGTAATCATATCCTCGGTAAACGAAGGGATTTTACCTTCCGGAAAAAGTATGAACTCCTTCATTCCTTTTGATATAAAGCTAGAAAATGGCCTACCAACCTATAAGGAAAAAGATGCCGTGTATACCTATCATTTTTATAGGCTAGTACAGCGTGCAAAAAACGTTTATATTATTCACAATACCGAATCTGATATATTAAATGGTGGCGAAAAAAGCAGGTTTATTACCCAACTTGAAATAGAAGGTATACATAATTTAACCCAAACTATTGTTACGCCTAAAACACCAAGGATTCCAAAAATGTTAAACGGTGTTCCCAAAACAAAAGCTGTAATAGCAAAAATATATGAGACCGCTCAAAAGGGATTATCGCCTTCTTCATTAACCAATTATATTAGAAACCCTATGGACTTTTACTACCAAAAAATCTTAGGGATTAAAGAGTATAATGAAGTAGAAGAAACTGTTGCATTAAATACCTTAGGGTCAGTTGTACACAATACGCTTGAGGACTTTTATACGCCACTAGAAAACAAAATGCTTACCATTGATGCTATCAACGCTATGAAGCTTCAAATAGACAATCGGGTTACTTATCATTTTAAGAGCATTTACAAAGACGGAGATATTACCAAAGGGAAAAACCTAATTATTTTTGAAATTTCCAAAAGGTACGTGACCAATTTTTTAAACAAAGAGTTTGAAATTTTAAAACAAGGCCATACCATTAAGATTATTGAAATAGAAGCCGACTTGAATATAGATTTTGAGATTGAAGAATTAAATATCCCCGTACGACTAACAGGAAAAGTGGATCGCGTTGACGAGTATGATGGGCAGACAAGAATCATTGATTACAAAACCGGTAGGGTTGAACAAAATAAAGTTGAAATTGTAAATTGGGAAGACATCACAACAGACTATACAAAATACAGCAAAAGTTTTCAAGTGCTTATGTACGCTTATATGATGAATCGTAAAATAGCATTTAAAAACCCGATAGAAGCTGGTATAATTTCTTTTAAAAACTTAAACGCAGGCTTTTTGAAATTCGCCAAAAAAGAAGCGTTAAGTTCAAGAAAAAAGGATACTTTAATTACTCAAAAAACACTCAACAACTTTGAGATTGAGCTTAAAAAACTGATATTGGACATCAGTAATCCTGAAATTGATTTTATAGAAAAAGAGGTATGATAATTGCAAAAAATAATGTATTGCATCGCAAATCACAAAAGCCCATTGTTTGGGATGCTTTTTATAATTTAAATGATAAGCAAAAACCCCTAGTTATTTTTTGTCACGGTTACAAAGGTTTTAAAGACTGGGGGGCTTGGGATTTGGTTGCAGAACAATTTTCTAGTGCGGATATTTTTTTCGTAAAGTTCAATTTTTCGCATAATGGTGGTACTGTTGATAATCCTATTGATTTTCCAGATTTAGATGCTTTTGCCGAAAATAACTATACCAAGGAACTTGATGATTTGGATGCCATTTTAAATTATTTACTTTCTAAAGAGAATCCCTATTGTTCTCAAATAAACCCAAATAAAATTATACTTATTGGCCATTCCCGTGGTGGTGGCATTGTAACCATTAAAGCTTCAGAAGACTTAAGAATAACTCATCTCATTACTTGGGCAGCCGTGTGCGATTTTGCAAAGCGTACCGCTACAATTGGAGATTTAAATTCATGGAAAACTGATGGTGTAAAATACGTTTTAAACGGACGCACAAAACAACAAATGCCTCATAATTATCAGTTTTACGAAGATTTTAAAGCTAACGAAACACGTCTAAATATTGAGTTAGCCACCAAAAAAATTAATATCCCTCATCTTATCATCCATGGAAAAAATGACCCTTCTGTTTCATTTTCTGAGGCTGAGACCTTACATCATTGGAATCCAAACAGTAAACTATTTAAGGTAGAAGATGCCAATCATGTATTTAACTCTAAACACCCATGGACGGAACCAACGTTTCCTAAACAATTAGCTTTGGTAACAAACAAAAGTATAGCGCATTGTAATTAAATTACAATAGTTAAATCCAAGCGACTCAACAAATGGTCTGTGCTTTTTTCCTTAACTTAGTTCTCATTCAAAAAAAGACCTAAGATACACACATTCGCTATAATTTAGGACAATGAAAAAGGGTTCCATAATTGCTTTATTAATTTTATTACTCTTTTCGGGTTGCTCAAAAGACAATGGCGTAAATCAGACGCAATCATTAGCAAAGGACATTACTCTATTTTTTGTAAATGACCAACATGGGCAAATTGATAATTTTTCAAAGATTAAACACATCGTAGATTTAGAAAAACAAGAAACTGATGTTATTGTAATTTGCAGTGGTGATGTCTTTTCAGGAAATCCCGTGGTAGATAATGCGCTTGAAAAAGGATATCCTATGATAGATTTAATGAACCGCGTAGGGTTTGATATTTCGGTTATTGGTAATCATGAATTTGATTATGGGGAATCCATTTTAGCCGATAGGATTAATCAATCTAATTTTGATTGGGTTTGTGCAAATGTAGATATGGGAAACTCCATTATCCCTGAGCCTTTGGAATACAAAACCATAAACACTTCAGATTTAAAAGTTACATTTTTAGGACTGGTAGAAACCAACGGTAGTGACGAGATTACGATTCCGTCTACCCATCCATGGAGGGTAAAAAACATCACTTTTGAAAGACCAGAAAGTATCATATCTCAATACTCAACCGTTAAGGAAAAAGAAGATTCAGATGTATATATTGCTTTAACCCATCTAGGCTATGATGCCTCTGGAGGCAATTTAGGAGATTCTCAAATAGCTACGCAGTATCCATTTTTCGATCTTATTATTGGGGGGCATTCTCATCAAACAATAGATAACACCATCAATAATATTCCAATATTTCAATCAGGGTCAAATTTACACAACCTCGGGAAAATAGAATTAAAGGTTAAAGACAAAGCGATTGAATCCATTAACTATGAATTAATCAACTTAGATACTTACACGGAACATGATTCTGATTTAAAAATCATAATCGATGCATACAATGATTTGCCATACTTGTCTGAGGTTATTGGGTATTCTCATTTATTCCACGACAGGCCACAGGTAGGTTGTTTCTACACGGATGCTTTAAGAGGTGTTATGAATGTAGATGTTACCTTTCAGAATAACGGAGGAATTCGTTCTTCCTTAAACGAGGGTGATATAACCGTAAGAGAGGTTTTTGAGATTTCTCCATTTAACAACGGCACTGTGATATATGACATGACAGTTTCTGAAATTAAATATTTTCTTGAAGAATCCCGTTCAGGATTTTATTATTCGGGAATCCAAATTGCCCAAATTGGCTCTGAAATTCAGATTAAAGACTTAGGCGGAAATATTCTTCCTAATAATACTATTTTGACACTTGGCACGAATGATTATATCCCGGCTGTTTACAATACATATTTTCCGTCTAATGGAAATGTTCAAACTCTGACAGCTGCTGAAACCATAATATCCTACTTAGAAAATGTGAGCAGTCAAGTAAATTATCCGAGTTGTAACCGGTTTTTTAAATATCGATAATTAAAACTGGCTATTACTACTAATTATATGTTTCTTCTACTTCTAAAATTCATCCAAATTCCACTTTGATTCGTTCCTTTTTTGCTAATTTAGTTCCCAATGTAATTTTCCGTTCGAAAACCATCATTCAAAACTTAAAACAAAATATTTTTATAATGAAAAAATCAACCATTCTTGTATTTGTTGTCTTATTGTTAAGTCAACAATATATCTTTGCTCAAAAAACCAAAAAAGAAGACAAGCAGCCTCTCGATACCATTAAAATTGATGGCCTTAAATGGAGAAGTATTGGCCCTTCGTTAACATCTGGTAGGATTTCAGATATTGCCGTAAATCCTAATAATCCCTTTGAATATTACATAGCAGCATCAGCAGGTGGTGTATGGAAAACTACAAACTCAGGTGTTGAATTCAAACCTGTTTTTGATGATCAAGGATCTTATTCTATTGGATGTATTACAATCGATTCAAATAACACCAATGTAATTTGGGTAGGCACAGGAGAAAATAATAATCAACGGTCTGTATCCTATGGTGATGGTGTTTACAAATCACTTGATGGAGGTAAATCCTGGAAAAATATGGGCTTAAAAACCTCCGAACATATTGGGAGGATTATTGTACACCCGGAAAATTCTGATGTCGTATATGTTGCCGCTATTGGGCCCTTATGGAGCAAAGGCGGTGAGCGTGGTTTGTATAAAACAACTGATGGAGGAAAAACGTGGAATGCCATACTTACAGTAGACGAACATACAGGTGTAAATGATGTGCAAATGGACCCAAGAAACCCAGATGTATTGTATGCCTCAACATTACAGCGTAGGAGACATGTCTTTACTTACGTTGGCGGCGGTCCTGGCTCTGGGATGCACAAAAGTACCGATGGTGGAAATACTTGGGAAAAAATTAATACAGGTTTACCAAAGACCGAATTGGGTCGAATAGGTTTGGCTATCTCTCCTGCGAATCCAGAAATAATTTATGCTATTGTTGAAGCAGCCGATGGTGAAGGTGGATTTTTTGCTTCGACCAACAGAGGGGCATCTTGGGAAAAAAGAGGAGGTCATAAAACAAGTGGTAATTATTATCAAGAAATTATCGCGGATCCAATCGAACCAAATACTATTTACTCCATGGATACATGGATGGCAGTGAGTCATAATGGTGGGAAATCTTTTGAAAAAGTAGGAGAAGTATTTAAGCATGTTGATAATCATTGTATGTGGATAGATCCAATCAATAACAAACATTGGCTCGTTGGTTGTGATGGCGGAATGTATGAAACATTTGATGCAGCAAAAACATGGGACTTTAAAGAAAATATACCAGTAACACAATTTTATAAAGTAGCCGTAGATAATGATTTTCCTTTTTATAATGTGTATGGTGGCACTCAAGATAACTTTAGTATAGGTGGCCCTTCTAGAGTATTAACAAATCATGGAATTACAAATTTCGATTGGTTTATTACTAATGGTGGTGATGGGTTTGAGTCACAGATTGATCCCGAGAATCCAGATATCGTTTATGCGCAATCTCAAAATGGATTTTTAGTTCGCTATGACAAAAAAAGTGGGGAAATAGTAGGTATTCAACCAAGTGAAAGAGAAAATGAGAATGCATATCGATTTAATTGGGATTCCCCATTAATGGTGAGTAGACATGCTTCTGGACGTTTGTATTTTGCAGGTAATAAAGTTTTTAGGTCCAATGATTATGGTAATAGTTGGGAAGTTATAAGCGAGGATTTAACGCAGCAAATAAATAGAAACACGTTAAAAGTTTATGACAGAATTGTCAGTATTGATGCCGTTGCAAAAAATGGATCAACATCACTTTACGGTGCCGTAGTTGCCTTGTCAGAATCTCCAATTGATGAAAACCTTATTGCGGCTGGTACGGATGATGGATTGATTCAAATTACTGAAAATGGAGGTGCAAGTTGGAGAAAAATTAGCAATATTCCTGGGGCTCCAAAACAATCCTATGTTAATAGTGTTTATCTTTCAAAACACGATGTAAATGTAATTTATGTAGCTTTCAATCATCATAAGTTTGGTGATTTCAAACCTTATATTTTTAAATCTAATGATAAGGGAAATACATGGATAAATATTAGCAGTAATTTACCAAAAGGTAGTGTATACTCCATTGAAGAAGACCACATAGATGCTAATCTGATTTTTTGTGGTACAGAATATGGCGCATTCTTTTCTCCCAATAAAGGACAACGTTGGAAAGAATTAGCAAATGGTCTGCCAACGATAGCCGTTAGGGATATCGCTATTCAAGAACGAGAAAGTGATTTAGTATTAGGAACTTTTGGTAGGGGTTTTTACGTAATGGATGATTATTCGCCTTTACGTACTATTGATAATAGTAAACCAGCACAATCCGCAAAAATTTATGCTGTTCGAGACGCATTATTATGGGAACCTAGTTTACCATTAGGATTGCCCGGAAAATCTTTTCAAGGAGATAATTTTTATACGGCAGAAAATTTAGGTCCTGTAGCGATGATTACTTTCTATTATAATGAAGATTATAAATCCTTGAAGAAGCAGCGTAATGAAAGAGAAAAAGAACTCATTAAGGTTGAAAAAGACGTAAATTATCCTAGTCTTTCTGAATTGACTGCTGAAGACAAAGAAGAGGATCCTAAATTAGTTTTTACCATTAAAAACAATAATGGTCAAGTCGTTAATAAAGAATTGCAAACGCCTTCTAAGGGTGTTCAACGTTTCCAATGGAATCTAAGATATACACTTCAAAACCCTATTGATTTGAGTACATCTTCTTTTTATAATCCGTGGGCTACAATTGATGAAGGAACCTTGGTAGAACCGGGCACATATACCGTTGAAATGCATATATACCAAGATGGTGAGTTATCAGCATTGGTAAATCCAGTATCTTTTAATGTCATTGCTTTAAACAATACGGTAATGCCTGCTGAAAATAGAGCATCAAAAGTTGCGTTTCAAAAACAAGTGATGCAATTAGAAGCTGATTTAGGAGCATGTCGGAATATCTTAAGTGAGACAAGAAATAAACTTAAATATATTAAAGCCGCAATAAAGCGTTCTGAGCAACCATATGGATTATGGGCTAAATCTGTTGTGGCAATAGAAGATAAAATTGATGATATTAATATAGCACTTAATGGAGACAGAATTAAGCGTCGTCTTGATATTAGCCAACCACAATCTCCTGCAAATAGAATTGGTAAAATAAGCTATGAACAAAAATATTCCACATCAGCACCAACAAAGACGCATAGAGATAGTTATGCCATTGCAAAGCGTGAAATTGAGGCTATTAAAAAAAGAGCTGAAGCTATTTTTAATGTAGATATTAAGCAACTGGAAGATCAATTGATTAAATCTGGAGCACCATATACCCCAGGTCGTGGACAAAAGAATTAAAATTAAAGGAATAGGATAAAATAAATAACCGTTTTTGTGATAAGTGGAGAACACTAACAAAATGACGGCATAGATAATATGGAAAGTATTTATTTAGCAAATCGATTAAAAGAGATTTTTCTAAACGGAACTTGGGTTGCAAATACAAACTTTAAAGCCCAATTGAAAGATTTAGAATGGGAAACGGCAACAACTAAATGTAATGGCTTGAATGCTATTGCTGATTTAGCCCAACATATTCACTATTATATAAGCGGTGTAAAACAAGTTTTTGAAGGAGGAAATCTTGAAATAAATGATAAATATAGTTTTGATTTTGCACCAATTAAATCTCAAATTGAATGGGACAATTTTCTGATTAAGTTTTTGAAAGATGCTGAGGAGTTAGTTTTATTAATCGAACAAACACCTGTTGAAAAATTAGAAGCGGTTTTCGTTGAAGAAAAATACAGCACTTATAAAAGAAACATTGATGGAATGATTGAACACAGTTATTACCATTTGGGGCAAATTGTGTTGATTAAGAGAATCTTATTAAATGAGAAATAAAAAGCTAAAACTGTTAATATGTTAATTGCAAACATCATTGGTTTAAGTATTTTATCCATTTTTCTAATATTTATTTTGCATAAAAAGAATAAGTTGATGAGTGATTATATGCTCATTTTAACAATAGTCCTTATTAGCATTATTTTTATTAGTTATTTATGGGTACAATACGGCCTTAACAGTGTTAATTTTATTTTAGAAAAATTAGTGAGTTTTTATATCCTTCCGGCATTTCTAATGTATTCAATGTTGCTTATCAGTGAGGATAATAAAATAAAAAAAGAATGGTGGTGGTTTTCATCTTTCGCTATTGCTTTTTCAATTTTTATTTTTATTGATTTTACCTTCTTGACAGATTACGATACTGAAAAGTTAAGAGAGCAATACAGAACACCCTCCTACATTTATCAATTTTTTTATAGAGGGGGTAATGTTTTTGTTCTTTTTGCTCTCCTTTGGTTTTTAAAAAAATTAAAGCAGTATCATAAAAAAATAAAAGATAATTACTCCTTTATTGAGGCTATAAAGTTAACATGGCTTAAAAACTTCACTTGGATTTATTTAATAAACAATTGTTTTATTTTAATAATATCATTGGCTTTTAGCTTTTTGCACTTAGGAAGTCTAAAAGCCCTTTATCTAGTTGTTTTCTTATCAATTGTTTTATCTCTATTTTATTTATGCTATCATGGGATTAGACAATATTCTTTGACCGAATTTAATAATTCTATAGGTTTAAATAGTAATGTTATAACTGAGACAAAAAAAACATCTCAGAATGTTGTGATTGGAAATAATGATAAATATAAATCCTCATCATTATCAGTTGAAGAAATGGAATCAATTTTCAAAAAGATAAAACATCTTTTTGAAGTAGAAGAAATTTATTTAGAACCCCAACTTAAGATTCATGATTTGGCATTAAAATTAGAGGTTTTATCTCACTATATTTCACAGACAATTAACTCTATGGGCCAACAATCATTCTATGATTTTGTGAATTCATATCGCGTTAATCATTTTAAAAGACTCTTGTCTAATTCAGAAAATAATAAATATACTATTCTAGCTTTAGGCATTGAAAGTGGTTTTAACTCTAAAGCAACACTAAACAGGATTTTTAAACAAAATACAGGAGTATCTCCTAAAGATTTTCAAAAAAATGCAGTTTAATTAAAATCATTAACTTGCCTAAAGGTGATAATTGATATAATAGGAATAAGTATTCTTTCAATTTTTTTATTATTTATAATTTCAAAAACAAATAAAATTATAAGTGATTATTATCTAATGCTTATAATAATCCTGTTTTCTGGGATATTAGGTTCAGACATTTGGATGAAAAGCAATCTATCCTTAGCGAGTTTCTTAGCTCAACTTTTCTTCAATACTTTTACTTTTCCTTGCTTGATCCTATATGGCCTACTACTAATTTCTGAAAATGGAAAGGTAAAAAAACGTTGGTTTTGGGTTTATGGTTACGGAACAGTATTCTTTATTTTTATTGTTTTAGACACTATGATTTTCAATGAATATAATGCGGATAAAAGTATTTCAAATTTATTAGAATCGCCTTCAATGGTTTATCTGTTTTTGTATAATGGACATTATGCGTTTGTAATTGCAGTATTATTGTGGTTTTTAAAAAAAATTAATAACTATAGAAAGAGGATAAAAAATCATTATTCTTCAATTGAATTTATTCATTTAAATTGGTTTAGATATTTTGTTTATGCCTTTTTAGCAATTAATGTTTTAAGCCTTTGTTTGTTTTTAGGCTTTAACCTTGGTATTATTACAAATATAAATACACCCTTCAATATTGTATATGCATTAGTAGTCCTTTCACTATTTTACTTATGCTATAATGGTATAAGGCACTATTCTATTATTGACACAAAAGATTTTCAAGACTCTCTTCAATTAAGAAATAATGGCAATGTCATAGAGAGTGGATTTGAAAAATACAGCTCTTCTTCATTAACAGATAATGAAATGGTTAATCTTTATGAAGAAATCAAAAAGCTCTTTGATTTTGAAGAAATCTATTTAGAACCACAATTAAAAATCGATGAAATTTCAAAACAATTAAATGTTACTTCACACAAAGTATCTCAAACCATCAATACAAAAGCTAATAAACCTTTTTATGATTTTGTTAATCAGTACAGAGTTGAATATTTTAAAAAAGCTTTATCTAATCCTGAAAACAGAAAATTCACCATTTTGGCTTTAGGCAGCGAAAGTGGTTTTAACTCGAAGGCTTCTCTAAATAGAATCTTTAAACAACAAACAGGAACTTCACCAAAAGAGTATCAAAAGAAATATTCTAAAAATTAGTCACCCTTACAATTAATGATTTTAGCTCAAAACTCTAAGAGTTAACCAGAGTTAGAGGATCTAATTGGTTACTTATCAATAATACTTATTACCTAAACTCACTTTATAATGTAGGTCTTTAGTTCTTAGCTAAATATGTCTCAATTTATCATTTGAAGCATTTAAATCAAAGAACACTCACATATTTGCACCATTATTAACATTAAATAAATTTATTATGAAACTTCAAAAAACAATTAGTAAAACTTCATTGTATAGTCTTTTGATCTTAGTCGTGTTATTTGTTGCAACTTCTTGTAAAAATGATGACGATAACTCAGAACCAATTGAACAAACAGATTTATCAACTATTCTTAATGATTACTTGAATCAGAACCAATCAGAAGATAGTCCTGGTTTGAGTGTTTTAATTAAACATCAAGGAAATGTTTTATATCAGAGTAATATGGGGCTTGCTAGAACACAAGGTGACCATCAAGTAAATCAGCACACTGGATTTAGAATTGCCTCAGTAACAAAGCCGTTCACAGCTATAGGAATAATGCTATTAGTTGAGCAGAACTTAGTTAGTCTCGACAATAAGTTGTTAGATGTTTTACCGGAACTACCTAGCTCTTTTGAAAACATTAAGATTTCACATTTGCTATCTCATCGCTCAGGGTTATTGGATTATATTGATGATAATGACGATTTAACCACATTGGATGGATTAACAATCTCTCAAGTACCACTAATAATTCCGAATTCAGGTCTCAGTAATTTGGTTTTTGAACCTGGCACAGAAGGTGGATATTCAAATACAAATTATGTTTTCCTAGCGATGGTTATTGAAAAAATTTCAGGGATGAGTTATCCTGATTTTATAAAAGCAAATATTTTCGACCCTGCTAACATGTCAAATTCTTTTGTAATTAGTGAAAATGACCATTTAGGAGACTTAAATAATAATTATGCTTTATCTTTTGGTAATTCAATCAAAGTCTTAGGGTTTGATTCTCTTATCTATGGCGCTAATGGTATTGTAAGTTCGACATATGATTTAAATTTATTTGTTGATGCACTTTTAAATTATAGCATCATTTCAGAAGAAAGCCTCAATTTAATAACTCAAGTTCAAGAATCGTTAGAAGAAGTAGATTATGGTTATGGATGGATGACCGGAACAGGAAATTATCCACACACAGGAATATACAACAGCCCAAACGATTTTTGGCATACCGGTGGATTTGATGGTTATCGTTCTGTTTTGTCAATTAATCCAGATTTAGATTTGCAAGTTATATTGTTAACTAATAATGGAAGTATTGGTTACCAAAAGATATTAGATGTATTTAGATTAACAAGGGAATTTATTATTGACAATTAGTAATTCCAACCAAATTTAAAAGACATTGATATGCAAACAAATAAACTTTCTACATTGCTCTGGATTTTATCAACGTTAATAACTACAGTAATTATAATGTTTCTAACAATAGGCTCAGGTCTTGCGTTGCTTTTTACTTCCTGCCTAATTATATCATTGATTGGATGGTTAAGTTATTCTTATAAAAAACCAATAGAAAAAACTGTAATTTCTGGAAATTACCTAGTAATAATTGTATTGTTAATGGTATTATATACCGTTCGATACGCTTCAGATTTCTCAGAATTTATATATTTAAATTATGCAGGTTTATTTGCAGATGGATTAATTTTTGATCATACCAATTGGTTTGTCTGGGCAGTTTGCTTGCCTATTTCGATGCTTTTATTTGGTGGCTATTTAATTAGTAGAAACTATTTTGCTGGATCATTTTTTGTTTGGTTTACTCTGGTATATGCTACGTTAGAATCTCTAATTCAAATGTATGTTGAATTAATAAATATATCCGAATACAACCACTTATATTTCGCTGGAATATTGCTTTCTATGGTGCTATTTTATCTTAGTATACATGGTATACTTAGACTAATAAAAAGAAAACAAGCGACTATTGTAAATATTAAACTTACATCGCTAAATAAGAGACAAAAAAATTTGTGGACCATTCTTTTTGCATCATTCATCCTTGTTTATGCAATTACTCTCGTTTCTACAGCAGGTAAGTTGCCTTTGGGAGTTGTAGTTGGTTCTATGGTTGGTGGGTTAATAGGATGGCGATTAACAACGGCAAATTATGCTGCCGATCCGCAAAAATTTCTACCTTTATATTTATTACTCCTCACTTTTTTCTTTATTCATATAGGGGAAGAAGTACTCACACATTTCAATCGAGATATTGCACAGATTTCAGGAACACCTTGGTCAGATTCACATTTTGATTACTTAATTACATTTATAGGGCCAATTATATGGATATATGCAGCTTATAGTTTATGGAAAGGACAAGCTTTCGGAAATTTCATTCTCTGGTTTATGGTTGTTGGAATGATATTGGGAGAACCAACACATCTTTTGGTATTTCCGATTGTGAAAATGGCAAAATTTGGTGGAAACTATGAATATTTTTCAGGGATG
>Ga0316189_10000641_pt1 | contig 34984 bp, 31 predicted proteins | sample LowCovwburrow_MG_FD_204930 | JGI IMG/M metagenome (GOLD analysis project Ga0316189, IMG submission 204930) | Coastal sediment microbial communities from Maine, United States - Lowes Cove worm burrow | ecosystem: Environmental > Aquatic > Marine > Coastal > Sediment | place: USA: Maine...
GGCGCGCTTTTGAATAATCGGCGTCATTCTCCACCCAAAGCGCCGCCATGGATCGGCCATAGTTACCCCGCGGTGTCTCATAGAACGGAACCCCATAGTCGCGAAGAGCGGAACGAACACCTTCCACTTCTGATTCAGGAGCAGCACCAATTTCGAATATCCTCTTAGCCATTCCGAAGCAATCTAACGGTTGAGCTAAGGGGCGCCGCTTTGCGGCGTCCCCTGCTTGAGCGATTTGTTATGTGTCTCGGCCTCTATTTTGTCGATGTACCAACTAATAGAGCTCATTACACTTAACAGTTCTTCAGTTCCTGATTCCTCCGCTAACTGTGGCGTAAGAAGCTCCTCGGCTCGGTTCAGATGTAGTAAAGCCTCCTGGGGTTGCCCCAAGTGATAAAGAGACTTTCCCACAATTGAGTTATACAGCCACAACTCGTAGTCTTCGATGCCACCAATTTTATATGCGACTTTGGCTGCGCTAAGTGCCTCCTTGTATCGCTTATTATTGAGGCGACCTTGCGCACTTCCCAATTTCATTGCAGATCGCATATTTCTTATGAACTTAAACATATCTTGCTAGACACATAACTACTATTAGACGGCGTACGCCGTGTTATACGAAAACTGCTGCGTATGGTCGTTAACATATGTAATTAGCGGCTTTTGACGGCGTCTGCTGTGTATCCGTGGTTGCCCACGCTTGCATCCTTATGTAATACATATAGTTTTTAAGACTATCTATAACGTACCAAGTTAAGCAGCGTAGGCCAGGATATCAAGTCATTTTTACAATTACACTGCGCATGCAGTGTATCAACACCAATTATTTGTCAAACCCACCACAATCAACTTCCTGTTATTTTTTACAAAACCCGAACTCGCCGTGTTTTTTTGCCCATTAACACAGCATAGGTCTTGATCTGTCACTATTTTTTCGCTTTAACACATTTGTATATATATACAGTCAGTTAAACGCTTGAAGGAAATACCTACACGTCCATTCAATGTCTACTAAACGTAAAGCAGCACTGCCAGGTAGTGCGAAATGCTCCCTGCCAATACGAATAAATGCCAGATACCGTGAGCGTGTATCATTCTTTCATCGAGGATGTAAAAGGTAATACCGCTGGTATAAAAAATGCCGCCCAATACCAGCAACACCAGGGCTGTTCTGGGCAAGGCCTGGATTAACGGGTACATGGCAACCAGTATCAGCCATCCCATCAACAGATAGATCGCCATTTGTATGCCACGCGAGCCTTTCTTGTGCAGGCTATCTACGATTATGCCCACGACAGCGAGTCCCCAGATGATGCAGAACAGGCTCCAACCCCATAATCCACGCAAGGTTACCAGGGTAAGCGGGGTGTAGGTGCCGGCGATGAGCAGGTAGATCGCTATGTGATCCAGCTTCATGAAGACTTTCTTGGCGCGCCCCCGCAGCGAGTGGTACAGAGTCGATATCGTATACAACAGGAACAAAGACGCGCCGTACACACTGAAGCTGACTATTTTCCACAGGTCGCCCTGCAAGGAGGCAAACACCACCAGCACCACCAGACCGGCAAGGGCCATTGCGGCTCCAACCAGATGGCTGATACTGTTGAACCGTTCTCCGTGGTACATAACATTCCTGGTGGAACACTCGGAATTTAAACGCAAACCACTCTGTCTTCAGCTACGAAACCACAATAGTTCCGGATGTAACTTCCCGCACCTGCCCGGGAATCACCGGGCGCGCCGTTCACAGGCTCTGAGATATTTGTCTATCGCTCTGGATACTGCAACAAATCCCATGGTTGCAGTTACAAAACTTGCGGACCCGTAACCCATCGTACAGTCGAGGTGGACACCGTGAATACCCGGCTTCTGGTGACCGATGCTGCCATCCTCTCTGGGGTATGCCTGCTGCTGTGCCGAGAACACACATTCCACACCGAAGTAACGTTTAAGGTTGCGGGTATAGCCGTGCTGCGCACGTAACTGTGCACGCACTTTCGCCGCCAGAGGGTCGTTGTATGTGCGCGTCAGATCTTTAATCATGATCTGTGTCGGATCGGTCAAGCCGCCAGCTGCGCCGGTGGTAATTACCGGTATCTTGTTACGCTTGCAGTAATAGATCAATGCCGCTTTGAACTTGATGCTGTCTATAGCATCAATAACGTAGTCAATGCCGGCATCTGCCGGCAGATGATCAAACAGGTTGCGGTCGGTAATAAAATCATCAACAACATCACACTGACATGCCGGGTTGATTTCCGCTACGCGCTGCTGCAGTGCCTGGGCTTTTTTCTCGCCAAGCGTGCTCTCCAGCGCGTGTATCTGACGATTGATATTGGTCAGCGCAATTTCATCGTAATCGATCAATAAAAGATTTCCGACACCGGAACGCGCCAGCGCTTCAACCGCCCATGAACCGACACCACCCAAACCAATTACACAGACGCGCATATCGCGCAGCCAGGAGAAGGCCTGTTTTCCGTACAGACGCTCAATGCCGCCGAAACGCTGCTGGTAATTGTCGCTCATGGTTTTAGTTCAGAGACAGCACCTGGCATGCGTTTGCTGTACTTTGCTGCGCCAGGGTCTCTATGGATTCGTCTCGCACATCGGCTAAAGCCTGCAGACACTCGGGTAGATATTCCGGGCTGTTGCGACCACCCTGGTGCGAAGCCACCGTCATATCCGGGGCATCGGTTTCAAGTACCAGCGCTTCGACAGGCAGGGCTTTGGCCAATGCACGAATTTTGCGTGATCGCCCATAGGTCAACATGCCACCGAAGCCCAGCTTGAAACCCATCTCCAGATATTTGTCCGCCTGCTGAATGCTTCCGTTGAATGCGTGGACGATGCCACCCTTGACCGGATGCTTGCGTAATAAGCCGATGACATCATCGTGCGCCTTGCGCACGTGCAGAATGACTGGCAGGTTGGCGTCAGCAGCGATATCCAGTTGGGCCGCTAAAAGATCTCGCTGCGCTTCCCTATCGGCGTTTTCTATATAGTAATCCAGCCCTATCTCGCCAATCGCGACTGGCCGGGAGCTGGCGACCGCTTCCGCAAGCGCGCGCAAATGCAGCGGGCGATGCCTGTCCATAAACACCGGGTGCATTCCCAGAGCGATTGAAATATCAGCCTCCTGTTCCCGCAACCGAACGACATCGCCCCATCGATCCGCGTCGATAGCCGGTACAATAAAACGTGTCACACCGGCAGCGCGGGCGCGCTGCAGTACCGCTTCGCGATCGACATCAAATGCCGCTACGTCAAGATGACAGTGGGTATCAACCAGTTCCATACCGGCATTATAACCGCCGCGCCGGCACACAGTGATAATGCTTCTGCTGGGTAACCAGGGGATGTTGCCTGCTCAGCAACTTTCTTCAAGCTGCCGGCATACGGCTTCGGGAATCGCTACAGAATGTCCTGCGGCATGATCAAACCAGACGATCGTGCCGTGGCCTTGCGTATAAAGGTCTTTCGAGTCCGGCGCCAGTCGAATCTCATAATAGGTTTCCAGGCTACTGCGCCCCGCTCGCCCACCGTACAACGCTACTTCAATATCCATTGGAAACGTCAAAGGCTTGATAAACGTACAGGATACGTTCGCCAACACCAGGTCGTGCCCGACATCCAGAGTACGCAGCCAGTCCACGCGCACCTGCTCGAAATAAGTAAAATACATCGCGTTATTGACATGGCCAAACGCATCCATATCACTCCAGCGCAACGTGAATCGCGATGTGTGCAAATGCCTGGCGTCGCCCGGGAGTTGGTTGGTGTAGATCATTGCATCGAGCTGAATACTGCTACCCGGCGCAGTGGAGCTGCCATCATTGACTGCCCGCTGCTGCCCGGATACCCGCGAGCACCAGCGCCAGCTGTTGTCGATAGACTGTGGCAATGCGGGTCGGGTCCGAGGCCAGCAATGTAAGGGGCACACCGAACAGCACGCTTAGAAGCATGGTGAGCATCAACGGTACCAGGGTATTTTCCGGCAGATCGCCGTTGCTGATGGCGGCTTCCAGAGGCGGCAACAGCCAGGCATCAATGCCTTTGACGGGAACTGAGCCAATTTCATCGAGATCCGGATAAGCCAGCTGTTTTTCCAACTCGCCTATCTGCAGGTCGCTGTCCAGGCTGCCGCCACGAGCGATCCAGGCCAGCATTTCCGCCAGCACACCGGGACGGCTCTCACAGGTACGGGCCACTTCGGCAAACAGGGCATCAACAACCGCCAGGCCACGTAGTTCTGCGGTCGCCTTCTGTACATGCCAACCAAGCTCAATAACCCAGAGATGTACCAGGTAGGAAAGCAGCTCCTGCTTACGGGGGAAGTAATTGAAGAATGTGGCCTCGGAGACTTCGGCGCTATGGCACAATTGCTTTACCGACACTTCATCGAAGCTTTGTTGCCCCAGCGCATCCGCGAGCACTCGTGCCAGATTGAGTCGAGTGCGGGCAAATTTGCGCTGTCTGAGATCGCTCATGTAATTCTATAGTAGGCTATATTTTTATATATTCAACGAATATTTATTGAACCTGGCATGTGCTCGCAGCATGTAGCTTTACAATAATATATTTAATAGACCAATATTAGTCACTTACTTATTATATTTAATTATCAATTTCATATAATCTGTCAATATAATCTACGGGCACAATTTTCATCCCCGGTACCGCGAAGAACCATAAAATTCTATTAACGCCATCTGAAAGGTACGCACTGGAAAAGCACGATTTCTGACCTGCGGATCCAGTGCAGGCCAGCGGATGAGCTGAATTACGCGACGTTCCCGGTTACCGACCGGGCAGCGGGCATCGCCTAGTCACTAACGCAACGATTACGACCGGCCTGCTTGGCTTTGTAGAGCGCGCGATCGGCTCGCTCGAACCAGGACTCGCTACTGTCACCGTCACGAAACTGGGTCAAACCACAGGATACGGTGATGGTCACCGCTTGTTCGCGAAAATGAAAACCGGTCGCCTCGATCTTGCCACGCAACTTGTCAGCCACCGCGACACAGTTTTCGAGTTCTGCGCCGGTCATGAGGTGAACGAATTCTTCCCCGCCATAGCGGGCGATAAAATCTGTTTCGCGTATTGATCCGGCCAGGTTTCGTGCGATGGTGCGCAACACCTTGTCACCCGCCTTGTGGCCAAACGTGTCATTTACCTTTTTAAAATGATCGACGTCCCAGATCACCAGCACCAGCGGTGTATTGAAACGCTTCCAGCGGGCAATTTCCTGCTCCAGCTGTTCTTCCCAGGCCAGCCGGTTGGGAATACCCGTCAGCGCGTCAGTCTGCGCCTGGCTGCGCTCCTCATGAATTCGTGTGCGCAATGCGTCAGCCTCGGATTCCACATCGTTCAGCTTCGCAGTCACGGTGGCTATCTCGGCTTTTGCAGCATCATAACGCTGTTGCTCTGTTTCCCGATGCTTCTCCATGTGCGTGAGCACAGTCTCGATATGGGTCTGCACCAGTTCCTTGATCTGGTCGAGGTCAGTAGCCTCAAGCACACTGTTCTGGATGTCGTCCATGCCCTCCTTGACGGCACTATTCAGTTCTCCGCTGGCGGCGAAACTGTCATCGTAATAGGTATCGCTGTCCGCCAGTTGGCGGTCGACTTCCTGCAGGCGCTCACTTAACTGCAGGAGAAAATCCTCGATACCCTGTTTTTCTTTTTGCGTCTGGGTACGAATGGCCTGCACCAGGTCGGCGATCTGTTCGAGTACCTGGTCCCATGAAGAATTACTGCTCGCTGCCTCGATTTTCTCCCGAATCGCATCGACCTGCTTCATCAGGTCATCGGGCAGCGACAAGCGCTCCAGCAGGCGGATCAGAATCTCCCGTACACCGGCGTTATTACCGCCTTCCACTGCATTCGGCGCCGGGCTGTCCCGGTTATCCGGCGCATCATTATCAGCCGCTTTTTCCTGGCCGCCAAACAAACGCTGGAACAGACCGCCGCGTTCAGCGCTTGTCGTCTCACCGCTGTCCGGTTCGACAGACAACTCCATGGCTGACTGAAACAGTCCCACGAATGCGCTTACGGCCTGTTCGCTTTCAGACGCTGCCGAATCATTCAGCAGTTTGCGCAATTGCTTGGTTTTGCGGCCGGTACCCTTGGGTAACTGGAGCTGGTCAAGCAACTTCAGCAACACACTTTCATTCCCGGTGTCCGCATCATCTTGCTTGCGCTCACGCTCAAGCTTGACCATGGTAGTCGACATGGCGTCGATAGCTTTCCGGAGTTGTGTACTGCTCGCGCGATCGCGAATGGCGTTGCGCAAATCACTGAGTTGTTTGTCGAGGGTAGCGTCCTGGCCATCTGCGGCCAGGGTCAGACGGGAGATGGTTTTGCGCAGCAATTCATCAGCCTGCTGCCACTGCTTTTCCTTACCCTCGGCATCTTCAAGCTGGTTGAAGTATTTGCGTTTCCACTGCTCGGCGTCCGACGCGTCTTTATCGATATCCACGTCACTTCGCTCCGTTATACGGTATGTAACTCAATGCTCTTGGGCAATACCACTTCCATGGCCACCGGCAAGTGATCTGATAATGGATAATCAAGCACTTCGGCACGTTCGACTTCCACCGTGGGTGTCACCAGAATGTGGTCAATGTTACGCCGTGGCCGCCAGCTGGGAAAGGTATTCATCCCGTGTAGCGGTTCACTCATCAGCGTCTTGTTTAACAGCAGCTCAATCTCGTCACTGTCAGAACGGCAATTCATATCGCCCATGAGCACCACATGACGATAATCATTTACCAGGTCACTGATGTAATCAAACTGATTCAGGCGTCCACGCCGACTCAGCGCCAGGTGCACAATCAATATCACCAGTGACTCCGCACCCTTGCCGTAGCGCACAGCCATGGCGCCACGCCCGGGAATACGTCCTGGCAATTTGTGCTCGGTGATACCCGAGGGCTTGTAACGACTCAGCACACCAAGACTATGCTGGGCAAGTCGCCCGATTCGCCGGTTGGTCTGGTCGTCCCAGTAAGGAAACCCGGCAGCAGTGGCCAGATACTGGGTGATGTTCACAAAACCGCTGCGTGCACTACCGGCGTCTGCCTCCTGTACACCGACGACATCATACTGGCTCATCAACTGGGCAATACGATCCAGGTTATCGAAGCGCTGAGTGTGATGCAGGAGATGCTTCCAGCTATGCGTCAGATACTGGCCATAACGCCGGGTCTTGATACCGATCTGTATATTGTAGCTGAGCAACCGCAGCGTCCGCTGGTGGACGGGCTGTATCTGCTTGGCGTTGGCTGACTCTGGCATACTTACTTTATATGGGGCAGACAAGGTTGCCCAACTGCTCGGTTAACTTGAGGTTTTCACTATAGTCGACGGGGCAGTCGATAATACTAACGGTCGGCTGTGACAGCGCATCCTTGAGCACATCCTGAAGTTGACCCGGTTCACTGATACGGTAACCTCTGGCACCGAACGATTCAGCGTACATGACGAAATCCGGATTGTCGAAGTTAACGTGCGAGGTACGGTGAAACTCGTTCATCTGTTTCCACTCAATCAACCCGTAGCCGGCATCATTCCAGATCAGGATAACAATCGGTACCTTGAGGCGCATGGCAGTTTCGATTTCCTGGGAATTCATCAGAAAACCGGCGTCACCTGTAACCGCCACCACGGCACGATCAGGCGCGACCATCTTGGCAGCAATCGCACCCGGCACGGCAATGCCCATACTGGCGAAACCGTTGGAGATAATACAGGTATTGGGCTGTTCGCAGCGGAACATACGCGCCATCCACATTTTGTGGGCGCCAACATCGCAGACCACGATGTCATCCAGCTCCAGGACGGTGCGTAAATCCCAAATGATTTTCTGCGGCTTGACCGGGAATCCGTTGTCATCGCGGTGTTGATTCATTTCCTCGATCAATGCGGTTCGCAGTGGCCGCATTAAATGCCCCTGGTGCGGCGTTGTCAGCTTGGCAATGCGCATCAGGCTGTGCTTGATGTCGCCGAGAACCCCGACACTGATATTGTAGTGCTCATCCACTTCAGCCTGGGTGCGATCAATATGGATGATGGTGCGGTCCCGGGTCGGGTGCCATAGATAGGGGTGGTACTCAACAAGATCATAGCCCACGCAAATCACCACATCGGCACGGCTGAAACCACAGCTGATATAGTCGTTGGACTGCAAACCGGCGCTGCCAAGCGTAGTACGGTTCCTGAACGGCGTTACACCCTTGGCCATGAACGTGTTGGCAACCGGGATGTTCAGATCTTCGGCAAACTCGGCCAGGTGCTTCCATGCACCGGCACGGACCACACCGTTTCCGGCGAGAATCATTGGATTACGCGCTTCCGAAATCAGCTTGGCTGCGCGCTCCACCTGTTGCTTTGGTGGCTCGGGTGGAAACGGATGATTGACCGGTAAGGGCCGCGCCACTGTCGGCAATTTGGCCAGGTCTTCCGGAAGCTCGATGAAGGCCGCACCGGTCTTTTCCGACTGGGAAATTTTGAAGGCCTTGCGTATCACCTCCGGTATGACATCCGCCGCCAGAATGCGGGAAGAATATTTCGTGATCGGCCGGAACATATGTTCCAGGTCGAGCACCTGGTGAGATTCCTTGTGCAGGCGATTGGTACCGGCCTGGCCGGCGATTGCAACCACCGGAGCGTGATCCATATTGGCATCGGCGACACCTGTTACCAGGTTGGTCGCGCCTGGCCCAAGCGTCGAAAGGCAAACGCCGGCCCGACCTGTAAGCCGGCCATAGACATCCGCCATGAATGCCGCACCCTGTTCGTGACGCGTGGTGATGAATTGAATGCTGGAGTCCAGCAAGGCATCCATCAGGTCGAGATTTTCTTCTCCCGGAATGCCGAAGATGAACTCAACACCTTCGTTTTCAAGGCATTTAACAAAAAGTTGTGCGGCGTTCAATTCACTCGGCTGCCGCCGCTTTGCCGGCGTTGCGCTCCTGTTCAATCAGAACGTTGACAACTTCGAGCATTTGCCTGTCACCACCAGCCAAACGCGCCGTAGTGCGGTACTTGCCGTTTACCACCAGCGCGGGCACGCCAGTGATGCCGTACATGTCACGTGCCTGCTTGGCGCGATTGGTCTTGGTGATCACAGCAAACGAATTAAAGGTTTTATCAAAGTCCTCTGCCGATACACCTTGCTTAACAAAAAATGCCTTTATATCGGCAGCGCTGCGCAAGGGCTTCTTGTCCTTGTGGAGTCGCTCAAACAGCGGAGCATGAATTTTGTCGGTTACGTCGAGCAGTTCCGCCGTATAGAAAGCACGCGCGCCCAACTCCCACGTAGGCCCAAGTATCGCCGGCATACGAACAAAGGTCACGTCGTCAGGCTTGGTCTCAAGCCAGGCTTCTATTTCCGGCTCCAGGTGGTAACAATGAGGACAGCCATACCAGAACAGTTCCAGCACCTCGATAGTTTCTGTATCAGCCGTTGGCTGGGGGTTGGCAATGGTTTGATACTTAGCCCCGTCTTCGGCAGCTGCCTGACTGAACTGCGTCGCCACTACTAATGCTAGTACACCAAAAAACTTCTTCATGTGTAGTCTCCGTTATTGTTTTAGAGTTCGCCGTAGGAATGCAGTCCCGACAAAAACATATTCACGCCGAGAAAGGCAAACAGGGTGACAAACAAACCGATCACTGCCCACCAGGCCATCGGCGCACCCCGCCAGCCCCTGGTCAGGCGCATATGTAGCCAGGCGGCATAGTTAAGCCAAACGATCAGCGCCCAGGTTTCCTTGGGATCCCATGACCAGTAGCCACCCCAGGCTTCCGCCGCCCACAGCGCGCCAAGAATGGTAGCCACTGTAAAGAAGGCAAAGCCAAGGGCAATGGACTTGTACATGACATCATCCATGAGTTCGAGCGTTGGCAGTCGTGTTGCCAGAAAACCGTTTGGATCACTGCGTTCTGCGCGCCCGCGTATCAGCGAAGCGACACCGATCATGGCAGCCAGGGCAAAAGCGCCATAGCCGACAAAATTGGCCGGAACGTGAATTTTCATCCAGTAGCTCTGCAGCGCTGGCACCAGGGGCTGGATTTCAGCAGCACCGCGGGTAAAGGCATACCAGAGCAGGAAGCCGACCGCCGCGGAAATTACCAGCAGGGCAAACCCGCCCATGGCACGGGTTTGGTAACGCGCCTCGTAATAAAGGTATATCAACGCCGTGATAAGTGAAAACAGAATGAACACTTCGTACAGGTTGCTAACGGGAATATGACCGATGTCAGTGCCCAGCAGGTAGGTTTCCCGCCAGCGCACCATCAGACCAACAAAGCCCATCGCCACGGCCGACCAGGTCATCGCGCTGGCAACCTTACCGGTAAACTCGGAACGCGCGAGCATTGCTGCAAAATACACCGGGGTAGCAGCGATAAACAATGCACTCATCCACATCACCGCAGACTGACCGGACAATATGAACTTGAGAAAGAAGTTGCTCTCGCCGTTGGCCAGCGAACTCCCGTAAAGCGATATCCCGGCTAAACTCAGCAAGGCCACGGCAAGCCCAAGCAACCGAATCGACTTCCAGTGCCAGCCCAGACCTGTCAGCGCAAGCCCGGTGCCGAACAGAATGCCTGTTTCGTAACCATCCATCAGTGACTGGTATCGGCTATAGGCATAGACGCTACCCGCCATAACCAGCACCGCCCAGAGCCAGTCGAAGCCGCCCAGCGTCTTCCAGAAAGGCGGTTTTTGCAGGTCGTGCAACAGATCTTGCTGTGTGACTGACATTGCCTTTTTCCCTAAGAGGTTTTCCAGCGGGCATCGAGCTGCCCACAGAGATGCTCGAATTCCTCTTTAAAATCACGTTGATGGCGGTTGCCGGTACCGGCAAGCAGCACTCTGCCAGTACCATCCTGCTGATCAATCCAGCACCAAAGCCGCCTGTTGGGTACGTAGAACATCAAGAATACACCCGCGATCAGCAGGGCAAACCCGAAGTACACCACATTTTTGCCGGGTGTCCTGGCAATTTGCAAGCCGGAAGCCTGCACAAAATCAAAGGCTGTGAGCTGCAAATAGAAGGGCGAGGCGTAGGACCCCAGCGAGCCAATCGCCGCCAGCGCTTCGTCCAGAAACAACCCCTCTTCCGCACCGAAGTCCTGCTCGATATCGACCCCTTCATTAGCAAGTAGTTCCAGGTAGAGCTCGCCCAGCAGCGTCTGCAACACGTTGAAGTAGGCTTCCAGGACCTCTTCGCGTTTATCTGCGGGAACATTGCTTTCTACCATGGCCGCAACCGCGTCAAAGCCACCTTGCCGATAGCGGGCCACCAGTCTCAGCATTGACTGTACCACGTCCTCTTGCAGCACCGGCTTATCCATCTCAACCTGGCCAAAACTCTGATCGGTAGTCTGACGCACAACTGCCAGCACCCGCTCATCGTCATACAGCAAGGCATTGTATTTTATAAAGCGCTGCGGACCACCGTTGGCATCTACCGGAATATGCAGATACCTGAACGGCTCGGCCGCCGACTCACGTACACCGCTGAGGTAGTACATGCGCCCGTCGAACTCGACCGGCGACATGTAGTTCTCATATTCAAGCGCCTGGCCCTGGGCATCGCGCAATTTGTAGGTAAAGCTGGGCCCAAAATTTTTCTGCTCTTCGTTGCCATCAGCATCGATCACCGGATTGATGTTGAACATGCGGAAGTCGGTAAATTCCAGCGTCATCGGACCGCGCGCTGTTTCCACTTTCAGATCCTCGAACACGACGCCTTTGAGTACATGCGGTTCGGCGGCCGCCGAGTTCACCGGCCAGGCGGACAGGCTCAGACCGGTACCACCGTCGCTGAAGCTGGCCTGATAAATGGCATAGCCTTTATAGATCCAGGGATGATTCACCGATATGGTTTGTTCTATCGGCTCTGCTTCTGCAGGGTCCCTGATTACCAGGTCGCTTTCATACGACTTGGGCTGCCCGGTCGTATAGTGCTCGATACGGAAATCTTTTACCTCGACAGAAAAAGGCAACGGCTGGACAAGGTAGCCATCCCGCATTTGTAAAAACAGAACATTCGCCGATGTCCCTTCCGGAACCCGTACCGAACCACGGAACGATGGATTATCAACCGGCAAGCGACTTATCGCGGGCACCTCGGAAGCAGGCAGATCCCGCGTTTCCGGTTTGAGCTTGCCGGCTGCTTCGCGCAATACCAGCGGGAAGTTGCCATCGAACAGGGCACCCAGGCAAATGACAACAATAGCGGTATGCGTACAGAAATATCCCAGTCGGTTGAGTCGCCCCCTCATGGCCGCCAGCAGGATATGATCGTCGCCGCTTTTAACGCGAAAGCGGTAGCCGTGATTACTCAGCCAGCCACCCAGTGCCTTTTGAATATCAATCCCTGACGCCGCCACCTGCCATTCACGTCGCTGATGGAAGGCTTCCAGCGACTTACGCTGTACCCGTGTGCGGTAACTGCGCATTTCACGCAACATGTTAGGGGTGTTGCGGTAAATACAGACGCTGGTTGATACCACCAGAAAGGTAAGGATCAACATAAACCAGCCTGCGCCGTAGACATTGAACAGCCCCAGCCTGTCGAACACATCAAACCAGAAAGGACCGAACTTGATAATGTAGTCCTGGTACGCCTGGTTCTGCTGCAGGACGGTACCCACTACCGAAGCCACCGCGATAGCCACCAGCAAAGTGATAGCCAGATTCATGGACCCAAGGAATTCCAGCCATACGCTGGCAGTCTGCCTGTTGCGTGGATGTTTACTGGTTGGGTGAGTGGCCGTGCTCATGAAGTGACTCAATCAGTCGGGTAGTTGACGCTCACAAAAAAGGCGGCCAGATTGGCCGCCTTTTCTAAGGAGGCTGAATTAACGCTTAGTGCAAACCTTGCACATAAGAAGATACTGCCTTGATTTCTTTCTCGGTCATCTTTGCGGCCACGCTGCGCATCATCTTGCCGGCATCGTTGTCGCGCGCGGCCGACTTGAAGCCACCCAGCTGATTCTCGACATACTTGGCGTGCTGGCCACTGAGGGCAGGGAAACTGGCTGCCGGATTACCAGCGCCGCTGGGGCCATGACAACCGATACAGGCCGCTACACCGCTGGAGGGGTTACCACCACGGTAGATTTTCTCGCCCAGCTCAACCAGCGACTTGTCTGCCGCTCCAGCTTTAATCGGCTGAGTGGAAAAATAAGCTGCCAGGTCCTGAATATCTTCATCAGTCAACGGTGCCGCCATAGGCGCCATGGTGGCATTTTCACGCTTGCCGCCCTTGAAATCGTGCAGCTGTTTGGCAATATAGCCCGCACCCTGTCCAGCCAGGCTGGGCCATTCCGGGTTAACGCTGTTGCCATCTGCACCGTGACAGCCGGCACAGCTTGCTGACTTGGCCTTGCCGGCAGCGGCATCACCAGCCGCCTGGGCCTGCGTCAGACCACCCGCAAGCGAAAAAACAGTTGCAAAAACAAGCCACTTATTCATGTTATTTCAATCTCCAAGAATGCTTTGCAGGGACTGCGGATGCGCGAGCGCGAGCGACCCCAAAAAAGAGCCCAACTGTATACCAGTGGACCAACGACCGGTCAACCGATACACCTGTTTAATCTGTGAGAAAATAGCGCCATGACCATCCAATTTCAGCGTGCCCGCTTCCTTACCAGTGTCCCCGAAACCCGTCTCGCGCCAGCCGATAGCGGTGCCGAGGTCGCTTTTGCCGGTCGCTCCAATGCCGGAAAGTCCAGCGCCCTGAACTGTATTACCGCCCAGCGCAGCCTGGCTCGCACCAGTAAAACGCCAGGGCGCACCCAACAGATCAATTTCTTTGATCTGGGCGAAAATCGCCGCCTGGTCGACTTGCCCGGCTATGGCTACGCAAAAGTCCCACTGGCGATGAAAAACAGGTGGCAGTATCACCTCGCGGAGTATCTGCGTATCCGCGAGTCACTGCGCGGCCTGATCCTGTTGATGGACTGCCGGCACCCGCTCACCGAAAATGATTGCCAGATGCTGGCGTGGAGCGCCGAAGCTGATTTGCCCGTGCATGTGTTACTCACCAAAGCCGATAAGCTCAAACCCGGCGTCAGCAAGAATGTCCTTGCTGATGTACGGGAGCGCATGACTGACTGGCACCCGGAGGCCAGCATTCAGTTATTTTCCGCGCTAAAAAAATTGGGTATCGACGAAGCCCGCCAGCATTTGTCAGACTGGCTGAGTGACGATATTTCGTAGTCCATTTTCTACAGACAAAAAAAACCCCGGAGTGCAAGGGGGGGAAGCACCGGGGTCAAGAATACCCGGCTTGGGGAAACCGGGTTGGAGGAATTCCCGTTCTGTTCTGTTCACGAACGGGGAGCGTCAGCCAACAACACTCCAAAGGTTGAGGCGACTTGCCAATTAAACTACAACTTCTGTGTTACCTCGTTCGTGCCTAACAGAACAATTAACGCTCAATGTTTACTACTATAGAACATTTTCAAGCTGCGTGTGTAGTAGACCTAAGCTAATAAATATATTTTTTATCGTTCATAAAACCGCATAATCAATGCCTTAATTAACGGGAAAGCACTGTACCGCGAACCTGAATCCCACAAAACTTAGACAGTTGTTCAGTGTGCTTCATCCCAATTATTGCCGGTACCGATATCAACTAGCAGGGGCACTGCCAAATCGGCAGCCGATTCCATCATCCTGCGTACAGCATCCGCTGTAGACTGACTTTTTGTCAGCGGCACTTCGAACACCAGTTCATCGTGTACCTGCATAATCATTTTGACGTCAGCAGCTTCCGCTTTAATCCACTCAGCCACCATTAACATGGCCTTTTTTATGATATCCGCTGCGGTGCCCTGCATTGGCGCATTGATGGCGGTGCGTTCAGCCGCCTGGCGACGCTGCACATTGCGCGCATTGATGTCGGGCAGGTAAAGCCGTCGACCGAACAAGGTCTCGACATACCCCTGCTCGCGCGCTATTTCACGCGTCGTCTCCATGTAACCCTTAACCCCGGGATAGCGTGAAAAATACAAATCGACATAGTCCTGCGCCTGCCCGCGATTGATGCCCAGTTGCTTTGCCAGCCCAAAGGCCGACATCCCGTAGATCAATCCAAAATTGATAGCCTTGGCAGAGCGCCGCTGGTCCGAAGTTACCTGGTCAGGGCTGGTTGCAAATACCTCAGCCGCAGTGGCGCGATGAATATCCTCACCGCGGCCAAATGCGCCCACCAGCCCGGCATCGCCCGACAAATGAGCCATAATGCGCAGTTCGATCTGGGAATAGTCAGCCGCCAGAATTTCACCATCAGCTTCTGCTACAAATGCCTGGCGAATCCGCCGCCCTTCCGGGGTGCGGATCGGGATGTTCTGCAAATTCGGATCGGATGACGACAGGCGTCCGGTAGCCGCTACTGCCTGGTGATAGGAGGTATGGACCCGCCCGCTGCCGGGGTTTACCTGCCCGGGCAGTTTGTCGGTATAAGTCGACTTCAATTTGCTCAGTGAGCGGTGCTCGAGGATCAGCTTCGGTAAGGGATAGTCCAGCGCCAGCTCCTGCAGCACCGGCTCTGCTGTTGATGGCGCGCCCTTCGGCGTTTTCGCCAGTACCGGCAGTTGCTGCTTGTCGTAAAGAATGGCCTGAATCTGTTTCGGTGAACCGAGATTAAACGGCTCACCGGCCAGAGCATGCGCCTCGCTTTCCACGACCTGCATGCGCTCCGCCAGTTCCCGGCTCTGGATTTTCAACATATCGACGTCTACTTTCACGCCGGTACGCTCGATATCAGCCAATACGGTTAACAACGGTCGCTCGATGGTTTCAAACAGCTGCTTCAGGCGAGGTTCAGCAGCCAGCCTTGGCCACAGCAACTGGTGCAGGCGCAACGTCATATCGGCATCTTCAGCTGCATAGGGTGATGCGGTTTCCAGCGGCACCTGGTCAAACGTTAGTTGCTTCACGCCCTTGCCCGCCACCTCTGCAAACTTGATATTGGTATGGCCAAGATATTTCTGGCATAAAGAATCCAGATCATGACGGCTCGCGGTACTGTCAAGCACATAGGATTCGAGCATGGAATCGTAATCAATTCCGCGCAATGTCACGCCGTGGTTGGCCAACACGTTACGGTCATACTTTAGATGATGGCCAAGCTTGGCGCTGCCGGCATCCTCCAGCAGAGGCTTAAGCTGCTCCAGCACCCAGTCGCGCGGCAGCTGCTCCGGCGCGCCGGGGTAACAATGTGCTACCGGCACATAGGCGGCTTCACCTGGTGTGATCGCAAACGACAGGCCGACCACTTCTGCCTGCATGTAATCCAGACTTGTGGTCTCGGTATCAAAACCAAACAGCTCGGCGTGCTGCAGCCGTTCCAGCCAGTCATTAAACGCATCACGAGTCAGTACCGTCTGGTAATTCGTCTCAGCGACTTCGGCAGGCCGGGCAGGCGCCTCAGGATCCGTTTTATCGCCCTGCAACTGCCGTAACCAGCTGCCGAACTCCAGCTCACGGTACCAGTCGTATAGGGCCTCCTTATCGGCGGGCTGAATCTCCAGCTCATCCAGCGATACCTCCAGGTCAAGGTCGCACTTGATGGTGGCCAGCTCGTGTGACAACGGCAACTGATCAAGGTGTGCACGCAGATTCTCGCCGATTTTGCCCTTGATCTCGTCGGCGTGGGCAATCACCCCGTCCAGCGTTCCGTACTCGCCCAGCCACTTCGCCGCTGTTTTGGGTCCGACTTTAGGAATGCCGGGGATGTTGTCTACCTTGTCACCGACCAGGGCGAGGTAGTCGATAATCTGCCCGGCAGTGACGCCGAATTTATCGACTACACCCTGTTCATCGGTCAGGCTGTCGGTCATGGTGTTGATCAACACCACGTGCGGGTTCACCAGTTGAGCAAGATCCTTGTCCCCGGTCGATATAACTGTCTGCAAACGTTGGTGTGCCGCCTGCCGGGACAGGGTGCCGATGACGTCGTCCGCTTCAACGCCCGACACCTGCAACAGTGGTAAACCCATGGCACGGATAATGGCCAGCAGCGGCTCCACCTGTGAAGACAGTTCCGGTGGCATCGGCGGCCGGTTGGCCTTGTACTGGTCATATAATTCATCGCGAAAAGTCTTGCCGCGAGCGTCAAATACCACTGCCATATGTTGTGGCTTGTAGGTATCCACGAGCTTGCGCAGCATATTCAAAACACCGTAAATAGCATTGGTCTGCTGGCCGGCGGAATTGGACATGGATTCGGGCAGCGCGTGAAAAGCCCGGTAGAGATAGGATGATCCATCTACCAGTACAAGAGGTGATTGCTGTTCGGCGGGCATGGTTTGGGTCAAAGTCTCGGTTAATCAGAGGGGCGATGGTATCATTCGTCCAGTTTCGGTTCAGGACAGCCCCGTATGGATGAAAAGCGCCACCCGCACCCCGGCCTCAGCCAGGTTAACGATACCCAGTTAACCCGTGAGTCCTGGAAGATATTCCAGATTATGGCCGAGTTCGTGGAGGGCTTTGAGCGGCTCGCGCAGATAAAGCCGTCGGTGAGTATTTTTGGCTCGGCGCGAACGTCCCCGGATCATCCATACTACAAGCTGGCCGAGGATATCGCTCTGGCACTGTCGGAGTCAGGCTTTTCCGTTGTCAGTGGAGGCGGCCCCGGCATCATGGAAGCCGCCAACAAGGGCGCATTTGCCGGCCCGTCGCCGAGCATTGGCCTGAACATCATGCTTCCACACGAGCAGTCGGGTAATCCTTACCAGGATATCGGTCTGGATTTCAGACACTTCTTCTCGCGTAAGGTCATGTTCGTCAAATATGCCTCTGCCTATGTGGTGCTGCCTGGCGGCTTTGGTACGCTGGATGAACTGGCCGAAATTCTGACCCTGGTACAGACCGGAAAAACCCGCCGCATCCCCATTATCCTGGTACACCGGCCGTTCTGGAACGGGCTGATCGACTGGTTCAAACAGTCGCTGGTCGAGGAAGGTACCATCGATGCCGATGACCTGGACCTGTTCAGGGTACTGGACAAACCCCAGGAAGTCGTCGATGCTATTTTCGACCATTATGATAAACGCGGCTTTGAACCGTCGCCAAGTGAGCAGGAAATTCTTGCCGAGCTGTAATTTATGATACGTAAATTGATAATTCCAAGCCTTCTCAGCGTGGCATTGCTGTCATCTCTCCAGCCACTGCGCGCCAAGGAGCCGGTCAATACAGCGCCGCCAAAGGCGCCCAGTGAGACCGATGCAGAGGGTCTTCAGCCCGAGGTGAACATCATCCGGCGCGAAGACAAAACCATCGAGGAATACCGCCTCAACGGGCGCCTGTACAAAATCAAGGTAACACCGAAAAATGCACCGCCCTATTTTCTGGTCGACCGTGACGGTGATGGCTCCTTTGAAACACGCCGCTTCGAGAGCAGTCTCGAACCGGATCTTATGATCCCGCAGTGGGTACTGTTCCGCTGGTAAGCCGTACCGTTAAAACGGTCGGTTCAAGCACGAGTATAATGCGGCCCCATGTCCGACAACCCGCTACTGCGTATTGCAGCCCGCCTCGATAAATTTTCTGAAGCTACCTGCCGCCTGACTGCCTGGCTGGCGTTACTGCTGGTCGTAGTCACCTTCAGCGTGGTGGTGTTGCGCTACCAGTTCGAAATCGGCTCGATTGCCATGCAGGAGTCCACGCTCTACCTGCACGCCAGCCTGTTCATGCTTGGTGCTGCCTATACGCTGAAAGCCGACGCCCACGTGCGCGTGGACATTTTTTATCGCAGCATGCCGGCGCTCGGCAAAGCACTGGTTAACCTGGCTGGCACACTGCTGCTACTGCTGCCTTTCTGCAGCTTTCTGCTATGGATTAGCTGGGACTATGTTTCGGTAGCCTGGGCACTGCGCGAAGGTTCGCGAGAAGCTGGCGGGTTACCACTGGTCTATCTACTGAAAACCCTCATTCCGCTGGGTGCGCTGCTACTTGCTATACAGGGCCTGAGCCTGGCAATCCGCAGTTTGGCGACAGTTATCGACGCCGCAACCGGAAAGCGCGCGTGAACGGCGAAATCGCATTGCTGATGTTTGCCGCCGTTTTCGTGGTGCTGCTGGCCGGATACCCGGTAGCGTTTTCACTGGCGGGCACCGCATTGTGGTTTGCACTGCTGGGCAGTTGGCTGGGCAGTTTTGACTTCGCATTTCTACAGGCACTGCCAAACCGCCTGTTCGGCATTATGACCAACGAAACACTGATGGCCGTGCCACTGTTTGTATTTATGGGGGTCATGCTGGAGCGCTCGCGGATTGCCGAGAACCTGCTGGAAACAATGTCAGCACTGTTTGGTCGCCTGCGTGGCGGCCTGGGCATCTCCGTGACGCTGGTCGGGATGCTACTGGCCGCCAGCACCGGTATTGTTGGTGCCACGGTTGTGACCATGGGATTGCTGTCACTGCCGACCATGCTCAAACGTGGTTACGACCCGGGTGTCGCAGCGGGCACCATCTGTGCCTCGGGAACACTCGGACAGATCATCCCGCCCTCTATCGTCCTGGTTTTACTCGGCGACGTTCTGTCTGCTGCATACCAGCAGGCGCAGTTGGACCAGGGTATTTATTCGCCTGAAACAGTGTCGGTTGGCGACCTGTTCGCTGGCGCGCTGATACCCGGTCTACTTCTGGTTGGGCTGTATCTCATCTACCTGCTGCTGCTCGCGAGGTGGCGGCCCGACACCATGCCGATCGCCGCGGATCAGTCTGCCGCACCCGCACACAGTGGGCTGGCCGCGCTGCATGCGCTGGTGGCCCCCCTGCTACTGATATTAGCCGTGCTGGGTTCTATCCTCGGTGGCCTGGCTACCCCGACTGAAGCGGCATCGGTGGGCGCAGTAGGCGCTATGTTACTGGCTGCCAGCCGTGGCCAGTTGAAAACGTCCGTACTACGCGATGTGGTGCGCAGCACGCTGGAAGTATCCAGCATGGTGTTTCTGATCCTCATCGGCGCCTCGGTATTTTCCCTTGTATTCCGTGGCTTTGGCGGAGACGAACTGATTGAACAATTGCTGCTGCAACTGCCCGGCGGCGTCATCGGGGCCATGCTGGTGGTGATGCTGGTAATGTTCCTGCTGGGATTTGTACTCGATTTTATCGAAATCACCTTTGTGGTGGTGCCGATAGTCGGCCCGATCTTGCTGGCCATGGGCCTCGATCCGGTCTGGCTGGGCATCATGATCGCTATCAATCTACAGACGTCATTCCTCACACCGCCATTTGGCTTTGCCCTGTTTTACCTGCGCGGGGTAGCCCCGGCGGAAGTCACCACGGCAAGCATTTACCGTGGCGTTGCACCCTTCATATTTATACAGTTAATGGTACTTGTGCTGTTATCGCTCTGGCCGGCTTTGGCCACCTGGTTGCCACAACAGGTTTACTCCGGATAAGCTGTAATCGTTAAGGGCTCTTAAGCCATCAGTGGTCAGGGAGTCATATGGGGCAGTCACAACATCAGGGTTGCACTCTTCTGGTTGAAGACAACCCGGACGATATCGAATTGACAGAGCGCGCGTTCAGGCGCAGCCGGCTATCCAACAAGGTCATCACCCGGCGCGATGGCCAGGAAGCGCTCGATTATCTGTTCGGTGAGGATGCCGATGGCAATACCAATCCTCTCCCCGATGTAATTCTGCTCGACCTGAACATGCCTCGCGTCAACGGCCTTGAAGTGCTGCACAAAATGCGCTCCTCGGTGCGCACGCGTTCGGTACCCGTAGTCGTACTCACGACATCAGACGAACAACGCGACGTTGCCGATAGCTATCAGCTGGGTGCCAACAGTTATATCCGTAAGCCGGTGGACACCAACGACTTCTTTGAAGCAATCCAGTCACTCGAACTCTACTGGACGGTACAAAATGTATCGCCACCGACTTAAACGTCACTATCCTCGCGCGTTCAGATAGGCGCGCTCGGAAATATCATGCCAGGCAGTCACCTGCTTGCGAAATGCCTGAAATGAGTCGTTGACGCGTTGTGATAACGCATCCTTGGCCGCGACTTCGGCAACAACTTCATCAGACAACTGCTGCAAGCGCGAAAGTACCGCGTCGGGTAGCGGCCGCATGTCCACGTGATGTTCGTTAAGCAGTGTCTGCAAGGCCTGATTGTTACGCGCGATATACTCTGTCAGCATATTCTGGTTGGCGACACGTGCCGCATTCAGCACTATATCCTGCAATTCCTGCGGTAAGGCAGTCAGCGCCGCCTGGTTGACCATGCACTCCAGAGTAGTTCCAGGTTCGTGCCAGCCCGGGTAGTAATAATATTTCGCTGCTTTGTAGAAACCAAAAGCCAGATCATTGTAGGGACCCACCCACTCAGTGGCATCAATAGCGCCGGATTGCAACGCAGTAAACAGTTCCCCGCCAGGCAGGTTTACCGGAACACCGCCGGCGCGCGCCAAAACTTCTCCGCCAAGCCCGGGAATACGCATTTTCAGACCTTCCAGATCCTCCAGGGAATTGATTTCCCGGTTAAACCAGCCGGCCATCTGCACACCGGTATTACCGGCTGCCATCGGCATCAAACCGAAAGGTGCATAGGTTTCCTGCCAAAGCTCCATGCCACCGCCGTGGTACAGCCAGGCATTCATTTCGGCCGCAGTAAGTCCAAACGGTACCGCCGAAAAAAACTGCGCTGCTTCACTCTTGCCTTTCCAGTAATAGGCTGAACCGTGGCCCAGCTGGGCCGTACCCTGTCGAACGGCGTCGAAAACTTCAAATGCCGGCACCAGCTCCCCGGCACCGTAGACCTTCACCTCAATACGGCCGCCACTCATGCGTGTAATCAGCTCGGCCAGAAAGTTGGCTCCGGTTCCCAAACCGGGGAAATTTTTTGGCCAGGTGGTCACCATTTTCCATTTCACCGGCTTGAATGTGGCAGCCGCTGGCGCTACGCCTGTCTGCGATGCCTGCTCAGCAGGTTTACAGCCGGCAGCCAGTCCTGCCCCGGAGAGCAGCGCGCCCTTACCCAGTTGACCGAGAAATTGCCTTCTTTTCATGACATCCCCTGAACACTTGCAGTAAATGAAAAGAGGCATTGTACGGAATTGGGACATCGTGTGGTTGAAGAAAATATTTGTTGCAAAACTGTAGCGTTATGCCATTATGCTTCGGAACTTTTTTAGAATGATGCGTAGAGTACCGCAAAATAAGGAATTTTAGCGGCTGTGTAAATAAAGTGGCCACTGGATACGCAGTTGGAACACTGCCAATCTTGGGGGAAATTATGCTGGATGCACCGGAGCGCGCTGGCGCACGCTTTTCGATTCTGTTGTTTCTTGGATTTCTGCTGGCCCCGGTGGCTGGATACGCCGCCGCAGTAGTGTTCGACATTCTGAATATTTGGCAGTTACAACAAGTCCTTGCCGCGGGTGTGGTGCCCGCATTTTCGGTCAGCCTGGTTTTCATTTCTCTCTTGCAAATGCAGCGACTGGTGACGCCGCTGACTACCTGGGCAATCCAGAACCCGCAGGGCGGTAACGCGCCGAGTCATCTGCATCGTCAGTTCCAGCGGTTCAACGTACAGTTCTGGTCGTTACTCGGTATCCATGCGCTGGTCAGCCCCTGGCTGGTATTCTGGAGCCTGGATGGCGGAATCAGCAGCGAAAACCGCCTGGATGTTGCGCACTTCATGCTGCTGCAAATGGTTACCACCACACTCGTGGGCACACCTGCCTACCTGTTTGGCCTGCATCAACTGGGTAAATTTGCCGGACACCTGAGCCTTGACAGGATTCACGTCAGCCTGAAAACCCGCACGCTGCTGCTCGCCGGCCTGGTACCGGCACTGTCTTACTCTCTGCTGGTCCACTACCACTGGCTGCACACCGGCCAACTGGAGCCGGGTTACCTGATCACCTGGGCAGCGCTGGGCGTAATTACCGCCACCATCAGCCTGCTGTCAATCCGTAGCACCCAACAGGCGCTGACACCGTTCCAGAATCTGTTCAGTCGCAGTGGCGCCTCTACACACCAGGAACTGGCAGAGCTTCGGCCGGCTTCCACTGACGAAATTGGCCACCTGACCCAGACACTGGGCAAGGTGTTTCAACGTCTTGGCGACCAGGAGACACACATGCGCGCAATCGTGGATACCGCCGCGGAAGGCATCATTGTGGTTGACGAAAGCGGGCTGATAGACACCTTTAACCCGGCGGCCGAGCGCCTGTTCGGGTACCTGGCACAGGAAATACGCGGCCGCCACCTGGCTTCCCTGCTGCCAGGTGTCTTTGAAATCAGGCAACGCATCGACGAGCACCGCGAAGAACGCGAAGTCGAGGGCACGCACCGCAATGGCTCGGCTATTCAGTGTTCGCTAAGGGTCTCCGCCATGGCTATCAGTAGCAAGCGCATGTTTACCTGTCTGGTTGCAGACATCAGCCAGCGCAAGATGGCTGAAAGCGAACTGCTGGATGCCGAATCCCGCTATCGCGCCCTGGTGGAGACAGCCCACGACCTGGTGTGGAGCATGGATCCAAAAGGTTGCTGGAGCTACCTGAATTCAGCCTCGCACATGATTTATGGTCTGGAGCCAGAAGATATGCTCGGCAGGCCGGTCATCGAATTCTGCGCACCGGATAACCTCGAGTCTGACCAGAAAGCCTTCCAGGCACTGATGGATGGCCAGGATCTCTACCAGTACGAAACCATACATCTGGATCGGCAAGGCAATCGCCGCCAGCTTAGCTTCAACGCCAAAGTCCACCTGGATGCAGACGGCCGTATCCTCCAGATCAGCGGTACCGCCCGGGATGTTACTGACCAGAAAGCCTTCCACCAGCAGCTGACTTACCAGGCCGAGCATGATTCACTGACCAAACTATTCAATCGACACTACTTCCAGCAGGAACTTGAACGCACTGTAGCGCGGGTAGCACGCAACCCCTCCATGACCTGCGCCCTGTTCTACATTGACCTGGATCAGTTCAAGTACATCAACGATACGCTCGGCCACGCCGCTGGCGATAGCCTGCTGGTCGAAATCACCCAGCTGTTGCTCGACCATGTGCGCGAAGGTGACCTGTTGGCCCGTTTCGGCGGAGACGAATTCACCCTCCTGCTGTACAACATCAGCGCTGCTGACATCATGTCGGCCGCCGAGCACTTCCGTCAGTTATTCGAAGACTTTGTGTTCGTGCAGGATGGCAAGAGTTTCAATGTCAGTTGCAGTATCGGCGCCGCGCTTATCGACCCATTCGTCGAAACTGCAGAAGAAGCGCTGTCGCATGCTGACATCGCCTGCAACCTGGCCAAGGCTCAGGGCCGCAATCGTATCAACATCTATGATCCCACCGACAGCAACAAGGCGGGCATGGCCGAAGACATGGGCTGGGCATCACGCGTTCGTGAGATGCTCGAGCAAGACAAGTTCCAGCTGGTCTACCAGCCGATCATTTCACTCAGCGATGACCAGGTGCAAGATTACGAAGTGCTGGTGCGCATGGTCTGTGACGATGGCGAGATCATTCTGCCTGGCGGCTTTATGCCCGCTGCCGAGCGCTTCGGCCTGATACACAGCGTAGATCGCTGGATTGTGAACCGGGCGCTTAGCCAGCTGGCACGCCTCCATTCGCAGGGCGAAGAAGTCCGTTTCTCAATCAATCTCTCCGGCAAGGCGTTTGAAGATGCCAGCCTGCTGCCCATGATCCAGGACCTGCTGGACGATTCGCGCATTGACCCGTCCAAAGTCTGTTTTGAAATCACCGAGACTGCCGCTATTGCCAAGCTGTCGGAAGCCAAGAGATTTATCTCCGAACTTAAATCCATGGGCTGCCTGTTCGCGCTGGACGACTTTGGCGCCGGCTTCTCGTCCTTTGCCTATCTGAAGAACCTGCCGGTCGACAAACTCAAGATTGACGGCGCGTTTGTACAGGGCATGGCCACCAGTCAGATCGACCAGGCCATGGTGAAATCCATGAACCAGGTGGCCCAGGCGCTCGGCAAGCAAACCATTGCCGAATATGTGGAAGACGCCGCAACACTGGAACTGCTGCGCAACTTTGGTGTCGACTATGCCCAGGGCAACTATATCGGCAAGCCCCGCGAAGCACTGATGAGTATAACCCGCCTGGCAGCAAGCCCGGTACAGCGTATCGGACACGTTGACTGAGCCACCTCGCCACAGATATTAAAATCTGTGGCTGTCTCGTAGTATCATCCGCGTATGAATAACTCCATACGCAACTTCCTCAAACTGGAGAGTGCCAGCGGCATTTTGCTTATCCTGGCGGCGCTCATCGCGCTGGTCCTCGCTAACTCGCTGCTCTCCGACTATTACACCGCGCTGCTGAACATCCCTGTCCATATCCGTGTCGGCGCACTGGAAATTGCAAAACCTTTATTACTCTGGATAAACGATGGTTTCATGGCCGTTTTCTTTTTTGTCATTGGTCTGGAACTGAAGCGGGAATTCGTAGAGGGCGAGCTATCCGAACCTCAGAAAATCATTCTTCCCGCATTGGGCGCAATCGGGGGTATGGCCGTACCCGCGGCAATTTATATGCTGGTCAACAAGGGCGACCCGCTGGCTACCAGTGGCTGGGCCATCCCCGCCGCCACCGACATTGCTTTTGCACTCGGTATCCTCGCACTTCTTGGCAGTCGGGTACCCAGACAACTGAAAATTTTTCTGGTATCTCTGGCCATCTTTGATGACATTGGTGCCATCGTTATTATCGGCCTGTTTTATACCAGCGACCTTTCGACAACCGCACTCGGTTCCGCGCTGGCCTGTATCGTGGTGCTCGCATTCCTCAACTGGCGCGGTGTATTAACCAGCAGCGTGTATATTCTGGTCGGCCTGATCATGTGGGTCGCCGTACTAAAATCAGGGGTTCATGCCACCCTTGCCGGCGTGGTTCTGGCTGCGTTTATCCCGATGAAAAAGGATCCGGACACCGGCCAATCACCACTGCACAATCTGGAGCACGATCTGCATGGCGTTGTTTCCTATGTAATTCTACCTGTTTTTGCGTTCGTCAACGCTGGTGTCTCGATTCAGACTATGACGCTGGAACAGATTCTCGGCCCGGTCTCCATCGGTATTGCGCTGGGTTTGATCGTCGGCAAACAAATAGGCGTGTTTGGTCTTTGCTGGCTGGGCATTAAACTTGGCATTGCGAAGCTGCCCAGCAAAGTGGACTGGTTAATGCTGTACGGTGTATCCATACTCTGCGGCATTGGCTTCACCATGAGCCTGTTTATTGGCTCACTGGCTTTCGAAGATGCGAATTCCCCGTACCTGTATCAGGACCGTATCGGCATCCTTATAGGCTCGTTTATTTCCGCTGTACTCGGCTACTTCGTGCTCCGGTTTGCGCTGAACAGGCACGATCAATCCAGTCATTAAGCGGGCTGCAGATTGGCGTAGGCCACCACCAGCCACTTGGTGCCGGATGATTCAAAATTCACCTGTACGCGGGCATGTGAACCCTGGCCTTCATAGTTCAGTACAACACCTTCACCAAATTTGGTGTGTTGCACGCGCTGCCCGAGGCCAAGGTCTCCGGAAGGCGCTTCCCTGAAGGCAGCGCTGCTGCTGTTGGTTTCAAATGGCCGACTAACCTGTATTCGCGGGCGTATCTCGTTAACCAGCTCCGCCGGAATTTCATGGATAAACCGTGATGGCATGCAATAAGACTCGCTGCCGTGCAGACGCCGGTGTTCTGCATAGGACAGCATCAACTGCTTGCGTGCCCGCGTAACTCCTACATAACAAAGCCGTCGTTCTTCTTCCAGGCGGCCAGCCTCTTCCACTGAGCGCTGATGCGGAAACAGACCCTCTTCCAGACCACAGAGAAATACTTGATCAAATTCCAGGCCCTTGGCGGAATGCAGGGTCATGAGTTGAACACAATCCTGCCATTTGTCCGCCTGACCTTCCCCGGCTTCCAGTGCGGCATGTGAAAGGAAGGCCGCCAGCGGTTCGAGATCCTCGTCGTCCTCAACTTCATATTCGAATTCCCGGGCAGCGTTGACAAGTTCCTCCAGGTTCTCCAGCCGCGCCTGGCCCTTTTCGCCTTTCTCTTTGGCATAGTGATCTTTCAAACCGGCGCACTGCACAACATGCTCCACCTTCTCAGCCAGCTCAATCCCGTTAATATCACCCGCCAGTGCATCCAGGGATTGCATAAATGCAGCCAGTGCATTGCGCGCGCGCGCGTTCAGAACATCGCCGGACTGGACACCAAGTGCTGCCGCCCACAGAGAAATTTTATCGAGCCGTGCGCGCTCTCGTACCACTCCAAGAGTCCGCTCCCCGATGCCACGCGGCGGCTGATTGACGACACGATCGAATGAAGCATCGTCTTCACGATTTTCACACAGCCGCAGGTAGGCCAGTGCATCCTTGATCTCCTGACGCTCGAAGAATCGCAACCCGCCGTAAACCCGGTAAGGAATGGCGCGCTGCAACAAACGCTCCTCAAACACTCGTGACTGCGCGTTTGAGCGGTAGAGAATCGCCATATCGCTGCGCGCAGCGCCCTGTTCGATAAAACCCAGGATCTGTTCGACGACATAGCGCGCTTCGTCCTGCTCGTTAAGCGCCGCGTATAACTGGATTGGATCTCCGTCGCTGCCGTCGGTCCAGAGATTCTTGCCCAGGCGGCCATCGTTGTGAGCAATCAGTGCATTGGCTGCTTTCAGAATCACGCCGGTCGAGCGGTAATTCTGCTCCAGGCGCAGTGTTCTCGCCCCCGGAAAATCGGTTTCAAAACGCTGCAGATTTTCGATACGAGCACCGCGCCAGCCATAAATAGACTGGTCATCGTCACCGACGATGGTGATTTTCGCATTACTGCCCGCAAGCACCCGCAGCCAGGCGTATTGAATGGTGTTGGTGTCCTGAAATTCATCCACCAGAATGTGCTGAAAGCGTTGCTGGTAGTGCGCCAGCAGCTCTGGCTGCTGCAACCAGAGTTCATGAGCGCGCAGCAGCAGCTCGGCAAAATCGACCAGCCCGGAGCGCTGGCACTGCTCTTCATAGGCCTGGTAAACCGCAACCTGCTGGCGCATGAACGGATCACCTTTGTGCTCAATATGCTGCGGTCGCTGACCCTCGTCCTTGCGTGCATTGATAAACCATTGCATCTGCCGCGGCGGGAACCGGCTTTCATCCAGTTCCATTGCCTTGAGAAGGCGCCTGATAACCCGATACTGGTCATCTGAATCCAGCACCTGGAAACTTTGGGGCAGACCGGCTTCCTGCCAGTGGGCGCGCAGCAGCCGGTGCGCCAGGCCGTGGAAGGTCCCGACCCACATACCGCGCGTCGGCACGCCCACCAGCTGTTCGATGCGCGCGCGCATTTCGCCAGCGGCCTTGTTGGTAAAGGTTACGGAGAGGATACCGTAAGGTGACACACCTTCTACCTGTATCAACCAGGCAACCCTGTGCACCAGCACCCGGGTTTTGCCGCTTCCGGCACCGGCCAGCACCAGCAAGGGATCTTGCGCGGCAGTGACCGCCTCGCGCTGGGCGTCGTTTAGTGGATCAATGATGAAGGACACATCCATGCGGGCATTCTATCATCCCTTGATGGCCAGCAAATGGCTCAAGGTCTATCGGGTTTACATCGAAAAAAACTGGTCTAGGCTGATACTGTCGCCCAAAAGAGTTGCACTGGAGCAAGGAGGACAGCATGTCAGCAGGAATCGGCCCCCACGAGGCATCAGAACCTGGCTATATAGTTGCCTGGCACTCAAAACGCCAGTTCCGGGCAGGTAAGCACCTGAATGAAGTCATGACGTTTGGTGAAGCACAGGAGCGTGCCAGGGCATTGAGCCAGAAAAACAAGGACCTTACTTTCTGGGCGGAACACGTGCCACAGAAATTTGAGCCGCACTGAGTGCTTTCCGACTCCGGCATCGACGGGTAGTTTCGCCTGGAACCAGACGCCAAAAGCGGAGTCTGTGTAATCTGGACACCGGCGGCCGCCTTGGTTTCAAAGGTCTGGTCGGGATACTCAACCGTATTGACGCCGATAATATTGCGCAATTCTACCAGTCAGCGCTGGAAGCACTTGTTGGCGTGAATGGTGGAGCGGTATTTGATGATGATCTCACCCTGATTCTGCTCGAGCAGCAAGTGGCCGATCAGCAATTCTCCGCGCGTGCAGTTGCACGCCTGCACAAGCTGATAATGGGCTGGATGAAACGCAAGGATACTTCCTGCACCACAGCCCTGCCGGAGTTACCGCACGCTGCAAACGTGTAAACTGGGCACATGCCCGTTGATACCGACCCGGGACCTCCGGGACTTCTTTGCAACGATAACGCGCTGAATCGACAAGCCGAGCTATACCGGCAACGTTTCGGCTTCGCTCGGCTGCGGACACCTCCCAAGACCGGATTTTACCTGCATTATTCGCTGCAAGGTCTCGCCCTGTGCCAGCAAGGGCCTGACCAGCCCGGACCGGTTCGAGTCGACTTTGTCGAGGGTGCCATTGGACATCGTCGTCGCTTTGGCGGTGGCCGCGGCCAACCGCTGGCACGCGCCACAGGCATGAAATCGGGTTTTAACCCGGTCATCTGTGATGCTACCGCCGGCCTCGGGCGTGACGGCTTTGTCCTCGCCAGCCTGGGTAGCCAGGTCACACTGTGCGAGCGATCCCCGCTACTCGCTGCACTGCTGGAGGATGGTCTGCAACGTGCCGCGCTCGACAGCGAGATCGGTGACTGGGTAACACAATATCTCAGTTTGCATGCCGGTGATTCCGGCGACTGGCTAAAATCCCTCGATAATAAACAGCGGCCCGATGTTGTCTACATGGATCCCATGTATCCGTCCGGCAAGGCCCACGTGCTGGTGAAAAAAGAGATGCGCGCGCTGCAACAATTGATCGGGCCCGACCAGGATTCTGCAGACTTGCTGGATATTGCCCTGCAAACCGCCCAACGACGCGTCGTGGTCAAGCGTCCCGGGCGCGCAGACTGGCTGACTGACAGGAAACCCTCCATGTCAATCGAAAGCAAAAAGACCCGGTATGATGTATACGTCACCTTGTAAACGCAGCTGGGCATCGCACGCTATGGATACAGAATTCTGGAGGCACAAAACCCTGGAGGAGATGAACCAGGATGAGTGGGAAGCGCTGTGCGATGGCTGCGGACGCTGTTGCCTGTTGAAAATCGAAGACGAGGACAGTGGCGAGCTATTCTATACCAACGTGATTTGTGAATATCACGATAATGAGCAGTGCCGCTGCACACAGTACCCTGACCGTTCTTTGCTGGTACCCGACTGCATCAAGGTGACACCCGGGGTCGCACGCTCGGAGAAATGGCTGCCGGATACCTGTGCCTACCGTCTGCTCGCGGAAGGCAAGCCGCTGTTTGACTGGCACCCCTTGATCAGTGGCGACCGCAATTCGGTAGACGCCGCGGGTATCTCTGTACGCGATAAAGTGGTTGCCGAACAATACGTTCACCCCGATGAACTGCCGGAACATCTGGCCCATTGGCTGGAATAGGCAGATAGAACGATGCAACGCGGCGTCATTGCGCTGTTGGTCGCGCAATTCCTCAGCGCGTTTGGCGACAATGCCATTCTGTTTGCTGCCATCGGCATGGTGCTGGCGGCAGAACAGACCGTGGAGTGGTACATACCGGCACTGCAGGCCGTTTTCCTTATCGCCTACGTGGTCGCCGCACCATGGGTCGGGCCGTTTGCCGATCGCCTGTCAAAACCACGCGTACTGTTAATCGGCAACCTGGTCAAGGCCGCGGGGGTTGGCCTGATCCTGGCTGGCGTCGAACCGCTTGCGGCCTATGGCCTGGTGGGCCTTGGTGCAGCTATCTACAGCCCTGCGAAGTACGGCATCCTGCCGGAAATGATGCGCGAACATCAGCTGGTAAAAGCAAATGCCTGGATTGAGGCGTCGACCATTGCCGCCATCATTCTCGGCACAGTAGCAGGTGGCCAGCTCGCAGACTACAGCGTGCAAGGGGCTTTCTGGATGGTAGCCTGGTGCTATCTGGCGTCCATGCTTGTCACCCTGGCGATTCCACGGCTGGTTCCGCGCGGCGCCAGACTGAAACAGGCGCTGCCGGATTTTCGCCACACCCTGCGGCGCTTCATGCAAACACCGCGGGCGCGATTTGCAATGCTTGGGGGCTGCCTGTTCTGGGGGGCGGCAGCTGTTCTCAGAGTACTGCTGGTTGCCTGGGTGCCGCTGGTACTTGCGACCCGGTCAGCAGGCGCGGTTTCCGAGCTGGCACTGTTCCTGGCCATCGGCGTCATCATTGGCTCAGTCGTTGTGCCCCGCCTGATTCCACTCCAGCACCTGCAGCGTGCCCGTTTTGCGGCCTACGCTATGGGTATTTCAGTTCTGCTGTTTGCGCTTGTGGATAATGCCGGGGCGGCCCGCGGGGTATTGCTACTCATTGGCGTTGCCGGTGGTGTATTCATCGTCCCAATCAACGCCGCGCTGCAACAAATCGGCCACCGTGGTGTAGGTAGCGGGCGTGCCGTTGCTGTACAGAACTTCTATCAGAACGTAGCGATGTTGATTACGGTAGGCCTTTATACGGCAGCCGCGGCGACCGGAATCCACCCGGCGGCGTCGATTGTTGTGCTGGGTATGAGTGTGCTTGTTGCCACGCTCGCCGTCGCGCGCAGATTGCCCGCCGCAAACTCAGGCTCCGGGGATTAACCGGCGTTCATGAGCTTGGCACTGACCAGTGCCACATCAATAGCCTCCTGATCGATGACTTCCGGAATCAGGGGGTAATGCGAGAGTAGCGATTTTGGTCTTTTGCAGGCTGCGCGCTCAAGGCGCTGGCGTGTTTTGGCGCTGATATTCTGGTGCGCCAGTAGTGATGGGGCATACCAGTCATGGTAGTCGGCGACCAAACCATGGTGAATATCATCGCTCCAGTCTTCGCTGATTAACAGTTCCGGGAAGTGGTCTGCGGATACGATGCGTCCTGGTTCATCGTCATGCAGACGCAGCCCATCAATACCGCGACCACTGCCGTCATCGAGGCGTTCGAACCACTGCGCTGCGGGCATGGGACGCGACGCGACATTAATCTGGCTTTCCAGCTGGTCACGATGCGGTATAGGCCAACCATTGCGTGGATTATTTTTTTCCATCTCAGCAAGTGTTGCAGAAATGAATCCGGTATCGGTCTTCAGAAACGGGCGCCAGTGGGGATCATTCACCTGTTCGATATCCGTGGCCTTGTAACGCGTACGCAACAGCGCCAAAGGCAGGCGAGTTTTGTTTTCCAGCAACCACAGCTCAAAACGATCACGAATTGGAAAAGGCACAGCAGGCTGCTTCTTCAAAGCATCGACCAGATTGTCCGCACCTACAAGCCGGACTTCATCCATATTCTCGGTGGACAGCTGGGCAACGCCCCAGCGGAAACCGCCAGATGCCGTTTCCTGACGGATCCGCCAACTGCGGCCATTGGTGGAATAGGCACAGGCATCACCGACATCAATAACCTGAATGACCCCCAAATAGGGGCCAAGACGCCGAACACCGTAATATGGATTCATTTTGGGCTAGTAACCGAAGCTGTTAATCTGCTTTGATTATAAGAGCAAAATCGTTGTGGACGCACAGCAGCGTCCATATTTGGCGACTATTCGACGATGACTGCCTGAATAATCTTGCGGTTGGCTGCAGCCTGCAGATTGGCAATCTTTGGCTTGCTACCGCCCAGATAGGCGTTCAGCGTGACGGTAGGCACTTTTTCCTTGTCGACCAGCGGGTACATGGTGCATTTTTCACAGGCGCGCAGCATCGGCTGGGCACCGGCAGGAGCTTTGCCGGCAGGCCTCTGGCGCAAACTGTTACAATTTTCAACGCGCATGTAGGCCTGTTGGGGAATGCAGAAAAACATTTTATCCTTTGGCAACGGTCTAACTCCTCAGGTTCTTTTTCACGATAAGCCGGTAACTGTAACATTTTTGCGACAGTTCTTCAATATTTCCTTGATTTTACAAGGTAATGGCTATTCGACAGTTACCGATTTCGCGAGGTTACGGGGCTGATCGACATCGGTGCCCTTGAGGACCGCAACGTAGTAGGCGAGCAGCTGCAGGGGCACTGTAAACACGATTGGCGCCACACAATCTTCAGTGGGCGCGACCGGCAGCACGGTTGTTGTTTCATCGGATGCCATTCCGGCATGCTGATCGGCAAACACCAGCATTTCACCGCCCCGGGCACTGACTTCCTGCAGGTTGGATTTAAGTTTTTCCAGTAATTCGTTGTTAGGCGCGACCACCACCACCGGCATGTCTGCATCCACCAGGGCCAGCGGGCCGTGTTTCAGCTCACCGGCCGGATAGGCTTCGGCGTGAATATATGAGATTTCCTTGAGCTTCAGCGCTCCTTCCATTGCTACCGGGTACTGAGCGCCGCGGCCAAGAAACAGCGCATGATGCTTATCGGCGAACCGCTCGGCCAACGCCTGGATCGGCTCGTCCAACTTGAGAACCCCTTCGATCTCGCGTGGCAGATGCTCCAGCTGATGCACCAGTTTGCGCTCAACCTCCTCATCAAGCCCGAACCGCCTGCCGAGAACGATAGTCAGCAGCAGCAGCGCCACCAACTGGGTCGTAAACGCCTTGGTCGAGGCCACCCCGATTTCAGGACCGGCGCGTGTCATCAGCGTCAGGTCGGACTCGCGAACGAGCGAACTCTCCGGCACGTTACAAATCGTTAACGATTGCCCAAAGCCCAGACGCTTCGCCTCCTGCAGGCCAGCGAGCGTATCCGCGGTTTCACCAGACTGGGAAATGGTCACAATCAGCGAGCTGTTACGCACCACCGGCTTGCGATAGCGGAATTCGCTGGCGACTTCCACACTGCAGGGGATGCCGGCCAGCGCTTCCATCCAGTAGCGGGCGATCAGACCAGCGTGGAAACTGGTACCACATGCAATGATGTGCACGCCCTGTACCTGGTCGAATATTTCGCTTGCTCCGCTGCCAAATGCAGCCTCCAGCACCTTACCCTGGTAGACCCTGCCCTCCAGCGTATCGGCAATGGCGCGCGGCTGCTCATAAATCTCCTTGAGCATGTAGTGGCGGTATTCACCACGCTCTACCGCATCGGCTGACAATTCGGAGTGTGTTTCCGGTCGCTCAACGCGCTCTCCGGCGCTGTCATAAATCACCATGCCATGGCAGGTAATGTCGGCAATATCACCGTCTTCCAGAAAAACAAATTTCTGCGTTACCGGCAGCAATGCCGCGACATCAGAAGCAATGAAATATTCGCCAATGCCAATACCGATAACCAGCGGGCTGCCCAGCCGGGCAGCAATCAACCGGTCAGGCTCGGCGCTACTGACTACGCCCAGCGCATAGGCACCCTCCATATCACTGGCGGTGGCGCGCACAGCTTCCAGGAGGTTTATCCCCTGGTCCAGATAGTGAAAAACCTGGTGGACAATAACTTCAGTGTCCGTTTCTGAAGTAAAACGGAAACCCTGCTCTGTCTGTTGCTTACGCAGCGCTGCATGATTTTCGATAATGCCGTTATGCACCACGGCGACCCTGTTTCTGCAGATATGCGGGTGGGCGTTGTTCTCGGTCGGTTTGCCGTGGGTTGCCCAGCGTGTATGCGCAATACCGGCTACGCCATAAAGCGGATGCTTATCGAAGGCATGAGCCAGTTCGGCTACTTTGCCGGTGGTGCGTAAACGATCAAGGCCAGCCTCACTGTTTAAAACCACCATACCGGCAGAGTCATAACCCCGGTATTCCAGGCGCCGCAGACCTTCCAGCAGGATAGGAGCAACTTCACGTTGGGCAATGGCACCGACTATTCCACACATATTGTTATAATCCGTTTTAACTACCTTGATCTAGCGGCGCAGAGCGGGCCCGCTGAAGCAATCGCTATGACCGCTTTTTAACCGGCCGACGCCAACCTTCTATGGTCTTCTGTGGACTGCGACTGAGCGTCAATTCG
>Ga0316189_10000642_pt1 | contig 34969 bp, 32 predicted proteins | sample LowCovwburrow_MG_FD_204930 | JGI IMG/M metagenome (GOLD analysis project Ga0316189, IMG submission 204930) | Coastal sediment microbial communities from Maine, United States - Lowes Cove worm burrow | ecosystem: Environmental > Aquatic > Marine > Coastal > Sediment | place: USA: Maine...
TTCCAGCACAACTTCACCAACGTCGCGTGGTGCACGCACCGGGACGTGAAGAACCTGGCCAACCATCATTTCGGCAAGTTCAGTGGCTGTTTTTTCGCGCGGGTTGCACGTGCCAACAACTTTCCCGAGCCGAAGAACAGTTGCGCTGTCACAAAGGTTGCGAATTTCCTCAAGCTTATGAGAAATATATAGAATTGCGGTCCCTTCCGCTGAAAGCTTGCGCAGGGTTTCGAACAGAATTTCAACTTCTTGCGGGGTCAGAACGCTGGTTGGCTCGTCCATGATCAAAAGTTTCGGGTCCTGCAAAAGGCAGCGTATGATCTCTACACGCTGACGTTCACCCGCTGAAAGGTTTCCGACGATTGCACCCGGATCAAGCGGCAAACCATATGTCTCACTGACGTCGCGAATCCGGGCTGCCAATTGGCCTTGTGGAGGCGGGTTTTCCATTCCAAGCGCAATGTTTTCGGCAACATTAAGTGCGTCGAATAATGAAAAGTGTTGAAACACCATTGCAACCCCGTCTGCGCGGGCTGCGCGGGGCTCGGATGGCTCAAATGGTGCACCGCGAAGTGTCATGCTGCCAGAATCCGGGCGCACGAGACCGTAAATCATTTTCACGAGCGTTGATTTTCCGGCACCATTCTCGCCAAGCAAGGCGTGCACTTCGCCTTCGGCAATTGTGAAGGAAACATCGCTGTTGGCGACGACGCCGGGATAGGCTTTGGTCAGCCCGTTAACCGTCAACAATATGGGGGCGGTTTGGGTCACGATGCGATCTCCTTGGGTGTGTCGAGTTGCGTGCGCATTTGCAAAAAGGTTTGTGCAACACTGATGGCAATGGCTTGTGGTTCTTTGCCAAGCGCGGGATCACCAATCGGGCAGGTGATGCGATTGATCTGTGTCTTGGTATGGCCAAGCGAAGCCAGGCGCTTTTTAAAGCGCGCCCATTTGGTGGCGGAACCGATGAGACCAAGGCTTGCGAAAGGACGAGACAGAAGGCTATGGCAAAGCTCCAAATCCAGAGCATGGCTATAAGTCATGACCAGATGATGTGCATCCGGGGGCGCGTAGGAACTTAGCGAAGCAGGATTGGCCGCGATGGCCGGCACCACACCTTCAGGCAATGATTCAGGAAATTTTTCAGTGCATGTGTCGATCAGTGTAACTGTGTATTGCGAGAGCGGCGCCAGAACCGAGGCAAGCGCACGGCCAACATGGCCGGCCCCGTAAATCCAGACGGGCATGGGACGCGGTGACATTGTTTCTGCGACCCAACCATCCGCGAATATCGGGGCGTCTGGGGCTTCACTAGCCGAGCGAAGCAACGTCGCGGGTACAACCGAAGCCGCGTCTGGTTTGACCGGGCGCATGAAGACGCCTTCAACACCACCGCGATCGGGCAGGTCTTCAGACGCAAATCTTTCCAGAAGAAGCGTCACCGACCCGCCGCAGCATTGACCGAGCGCCGGGCCCAGCGGTTTTGTCTGCACCAGCGTGTTCGATTGGCCGCCCAACATTCTGCGCGCTTCTGCTGTTGCATCATATTCCAGCGCTCCGCCGCCAATTGTGCCTGACTGCCCCGTTTCCCAGACCAGCATTGCTGCCCCGGCTTCACGAGGGACGGAGCCGCGTGTACTGAGCACAACAACACGGATAACAGGCCCATGTTCAGCAAGCGTCGCTGAGAGTTTGGCGCGATCTATGTTCATGCCGCACCTCGTTGCCTTGCAACAGCCGCCAGCACATGTTCTGCTGTTGCGGGTGCATCAAGTGACACATACTCAGAGCCGTCACCGCAGGCAGAAATTGCATCCGAAAGCGCCATAAGAACAGAAATTCCATGCATGAAAGGTGGCTCGCCAACAGCTTTTGACCGATAGATCGTATCTTCCCGGTTCGGTGTATCAAATAGCGAAACATTAAACACGTCCGGACGGTCCGAACAGGCGGGAATCTTATAAGTCGAGGGTGCGTGTGTTTGCAGGCGTCCCTTTTCATCCCAGATCAGTTCTTCGATTGTGAGCCAGCCTGCACCTTGTACAAAGCCGCCTTCAACCTGACCAATATCCAGCGCCGGGTTAAGCGAAGCGCCGGCATCATGCAAAATGTCAGTGCGCAAAATACGGTTTTCCCCGGTCAATGTGTCAACCACCACCTCGGATACCGCCGCGCCATAAGCAAAGTAGAAGAATGGCCGCCCACGACCGGCAATCCTGTCCCACTTGATCTCAGGTGTTTTGTAAAACCCTGTTGCAGAAAGGCTGATGCGGTTTTCGTAGGCGAGTTTTGCAACCTCTTCAAAACTGTAGCTTTCGCTGCCAACCGATACCTTGTCATCTGCGAAGACAGTATCAGAGGCAGATGCCTGATGACGCTCAGCCAGAAACTCGGCCATCCGGTTCCGGATCGTGTCACAGGCCGCTTTCACAGCCATACCATTCAGGTCAGATCCGGAAGACGCTGCTGTCGCAGAGGTGTTCGGAACTTTCGCGGTATCGGTTGCGGTGATCTTGATCTTCTCCAGGCCAATTCCAAACCGGCTGGCAGCGACTTGCGCCACTTTCTGAAACAAACCCTGGCCCATTTCAGTGCCGCCATGGTTCATATGGACCGAGCCATCCTGATAGACATGCACCAATGCACCTGCCTGATTAAGATGGGTTAACGTGAAACTGATACCAAATTTGACCGGGGTGAGTGCTATACCCTTTTTCAGTACAGGATTTTCAGCATTCCATTTTGCTATCGCTTGGCGGCGTTTGTCATACTCTGATGTTTCCGCCAGTTTTTTCGCCAAGGCGTTGATAACGCAGTCTTCAATCGGTTGATGATAGGGCGTTGTTTGCTTCTCGGCCGTTTTCTGCATTCCGGAAATATCCCCGCCGGAGGCTCCGGTGCTTGCACCATGCGCATCGCTGTAAAAGTTCACGGAGCGTACGGCAAAGGGATCGGCTTTCAGATGTGCTGCTATGTGGTCCATCACGCGCTCAATGCCAAGAACGCCCTGCGGCCCACCAAATCCACGATAGGCCGTGGCAGATTGCATGTTGGTGCGCAAACGGTGGCTTTCGATCCGCGCATTTGGCAGATGATAGGCATTGTCGGCATGAAGCATTGCCCGGTCAGCGACAGGTAAGGATAAATCCAATGCCCAACCACAACGCGTCATCTGATTAAAGGTGATGCCCTGAATCTGGCCGTTGCCATCAAAACCAACTTTATATGTTATGCGAAAATCATGGCGTTTCCCGGTGATGACCATGTCATCATCCCGGTCATAACGCATTTTGCACGGGCGGTTTGTAAGTCGCGCGGCAACAGCACAGCCGACAGCCAGCGCATTACCCTGACTTTCCTTGCCACCAAAGCCGCCGCCCATGCGCCGGATTTCTACCCGCACAGAATGCATCGGCTGGCCAATCGCCTCGGCCACTTTGTGCTGAATTTCAGTTGGGTGCTGCGTTGAGGAATGCACCAGCATGTCCCCACCTTCGAGCGGCAGCGCAAGGGCGGCATGTCCCTCAAGGTAAAAATGCTCTTGTCCGCCCATTTCGAGCGTACCTTCAATCACATGAGGTGCTTTTGCCAGCGCGACCTCTGCGTCTCCTTTGCTATAGATGCGCGGCCCGTCCTCAAAACGGCTGTTCGCGGCAAGCGCTTCTTCAATTGAAAAAATCGCAGGTTTTTCGATGTATTTGATTTTGCCGAGCTTCGCAGCCTTGCGCGCGGCAAGGTGACTATTCGCAACGACCATGAATATCGGTTGGCCGACATAGTGCACCGGTCCGTCGGACAACATTGGCTCGTCATGGACAGATGGCGACACGTCATTTGCGGCTGGTAAATCCTCGGCTGTCAGAACAGCTACAACGCCGCTAGCAGCGCGAACCGCCGCAAGATCGATGGCTGTAAATTCGCCATGCGCAATTTCGCTCAGGCCAAACGCCAGATGCAGGCTGTTCGCAGGTGTCGGAATGTCATCCACATAACGGGCCTGACCAGTGACATGCAGGCGTGCTGCGTCATGAGGGAAGGATGTTGCAACACTCATGCGCTGACCTCCAGAACATTTGTCGCAGTGCCTTCGGTCTCGGCAAAAAAGCGTTCCAGAAGGTTTTGCGCAGATTGAAGCCGATACGTCGCAGAAGCGCGCATATCACTTAATGGAGTGAAATCTTTGGTGAAGGCCGGGCGGGCCGCTGCAATTGTTTCTGCGGTCCAGGGCTGGCCAATAAGTGCGGCTTCAACATGCGAGGCGCGCATTGGTATTCCGGCCATACCACCAAAGGCGATCCGGGCTGCTGTAACCTGACCGTGTTCGATCATAATGTTAAAACATCCGCAGACCGCAGAAATATCCTGATCAAAGCGTTTTGAGATTTTGTAACACCGAAGATGGTCGGGCTGGCGTGGGATGCTGATTGCTTCAACAAACTCTCCGGGTTCGCGGTCTTGTTTGCCATAGTCTATAAAGAAGTCCTCAAGCGACAGGCTGCGCCGCTTGTCTCCCTTGCGCAGATAAAGCGTGGCACCAAGCGCGATCAAGGCGGGTGGGCCGTCCCCAATTGGGGAACCGTTGGCAATATTACCCCCTATAGTTGCCGCATTACGCACCTGAGTGGAGCCATAGCGGCGGATCATCTCGGCAAATGACGGGTGGTGTTCCGACATCAGTGTACCAAGATCGGTGATGGTAACCCCGGCGCCAATGTGAATGTCTTCGTCGGAAACCGAAATATCTTTCAGATCTTGAATACCATTCAGAAAAGCAACCGGGCCAAGATCGCGCAATTGTTTCGTAACCCAAAGCCCGACGTCCGTTGCGCCACCAATCAGGGTTGCGTCTGGATGTGCCTCATACCATTGGGCCAACTCGTCTGCAGTGCGTGGCAATGCCAGAGTGTCGCTTTCGATCGGCTCGGCAATCGGCGTGTCTGGTGCGTCAGAAAGCCAAGCCGGTACGGGTTCGCTCGCGGCTGCTTCTGCCGCACGAATGATCGGCGCATACCCGGTGCAGCGGCAAAGATTACCGGCAAGCTGATCATCATAATCGGTAGCGCCATTCAAATGTGCTGTGGCCATCGACATCACAAAACCCGGCGTGCAGAACCCACATTGGGACCCGTGATGTTCAACCATGGCCTGCTGAACAGGGTGTAGTTCACCATCCGGTCCACTCAGGCCCTCAACCGTACGAACAGATTTGCCGTTCAACTGCGGCAGAAACAGGATACAGGCGTTCATTGCTCGCGCACCAGTTTCGTCGCTGACCATGACAGTGCAGGCCCCGCAATCACCTTCGTTGCAGCCTTCCTTTGTTCCAGTCATGCCTTTGTCTTCGCGTAACCAGTCAAGAAGCGTGCGTGTTGGTGACGCGTTGGTCAGACAAACAGAATCCCCATTCAAGAGAAACGCAATCTGGCTCATGAGTTTTCCAATGTCGCTTTCTGTTTGGAGGGATGTTACCCTCTTTGCGCTGGCCCGATGCGACGTAAAGCCAGTGGCGCCTTCCCTATTGTGCTTTCAGGAAAGCTGCAAAATCGTCTTGTGGCAAGAAATGAATCGCTGCTGAGGCGAAAAAGAGTTTCAAGATTTTCAATCTAATTGATGGATTTTGTGATTTTATTGGAAAATATATGTGCAAACAAAGTTTAAAGTTTTCAAAATGGCCGCTTGGCAATAGGCTATCTTAACTATTGGTTTATGGACCTAAAACAAACATCGGCAGGCAAACAGGAGACCCGTCATGGCACGTATTTTTCTCTTAGCACTTTTTTCAGCAAGTCTTTTAAACGTCTCTGCGGCGTCTGCGTAGAGCATTAAATTTGGCGATGACAATGGTGATTACGCCCTTGATTCCGAATGTGATGACCCACGGTTTGTTGGCTGGGGCGTGGCAACATCCACGAGCGAAGAGAATATAATGCACGACGCATCAGATTGTCAGAAGCTGTTTAATCTGGGCCAGATCCGGCTGAACCGCACGAAAGAGCAATCAAATGTTTCCGAATGTGCGATGATCAATTTTGGCGACAACAGCTCTGAATGGGCGCGGGACAATGAATGCGATGACCCCCGGTTCACGGGTGGCCGCGCAGACGACATTCTGAATTTCGAAGATATCGGTGCTGACGCTGACGACTGTCAGTTGCTTTGTCGGAATGGAACAATCTGGCTTCGTTGAAGCGGGTTTGGCTCGGCGTTAGTAGGGTGCGAAAGCTGTAGTTCAGGGCGTGATTAACCTTTGGTGTAATCTGGCCCGATACACGTTGGTAGATTATCAGCAAGTTTCAACCAAGGAAGCTTTTCCTCGTAGGCAACGTGGAGCGTTGGTTCAAATTTCTCTGGTTCGTCCATTGCGGCTACATAGAGGTGCATGACACCCGACATTTTTTCTGATCGAAACGAAAGCGGCGTGCCGCAGTTTTCGCAGAAGCTTCTTTCGACACCCGGAGATGATTTATAGACTTTGGGTGCTTCGTTGGTCCATCGCCATTGAGTGTCTAGCACGCCAATATAGGTTGTCATTGGCGCAGAGCACTGCCTTCGGCAACTTTCACAATGGCAATTGACGCAAGTTTGGACAGGTGGGTCGACTTCGAACCTGACGGCTCCACACAAACAACGACCACGCATCTTTGATCTCCTCATAAATATTGCAAGTTTCAAGGCGCGAATGGCTCGGGTCGCAGTCAAATGCGTATCGATAATGGACACTGGCGACACTTTTGGGGAATTAATTTTACACCAACTCCCGCAAAGCGGACTTAACCATATTGCTGTCTCTCTTTATTTCGTTGCAGCATGCAGTTTATCTGGTTTCCCTGAAAAGCATCGGTCGCTAAGCTGGCGCTATGACTGCTGATCCCCGATTCATTCACCTGCGCGTCCATACGGAATACTCTCTTCTAGAGGGTGCCGTTCCCGTCAAAAAACTGCCGGGCCTTTGCGCAAAACATGAAATGCCAGCGGTTGCGATCACTGACACCAACAACATGTTCGCCGCATTGGAGTTTTCTGTCACCGCGTCAGAGGCGGGGGTGCAACCCATCATTGGCTGTCAGGTTGATCTGAGTTTTGATCAGGCTGCCGCCGGAGAACGGCCACGGCCACCGGCTGCTGTTGTATTGCTTGCGAAAAACGAAGCTGGCTATGAAAACCTGATGAAGCTTTCTTCGTGCCTTTACGTCGATGCCGGGGGGGAGCTCCCACAAGTCACTTTGGAAGAGCTTGAGGCGCATTCAGGTGGTTTGATTTGCTTGACGGGTGGGCCTGAAGGCCCGGTTGGGGTGTTTTTACAAAATGGTCAAGGCCCAAAAGCCCAAGCACTTATGGACCGTTTGAAAGCAGCCTTTGCAGACCGGTTATATGTTGAACTGCAGCGTCATCCGGGCGAGGGCGGGCAGTGCACCGAAGCAGAACGTGCAACGGAACGCGGACTGGTGGAAATGGCCTATGCAATGGACCTGCCACTTGTTGCAACGAATGATGTCTATTTCCCAAACACTGAAATGTACGAGGCGCATGATGCGCTGATCTGCATCGCTGATGGAGCATATGTAGATCAGCAAGAACCGCGCCGCCGATTGACGCCCCAGCATTACTTCAAGTCACAACAGGAAATGGCAACACTGTTTGCCGATCTGCCGGAAGCTTTGGAAAACACGGTAGAGATCGCCAAGCGTTGTGCGTTTCAGGCGTACCGGCGTGACCCCATCCTGCCAAAGTTTGCGGATGACGAAGTGGAAGAGCTTCGCCGTCAGGCAAATGCAGGATTGAAAGAGCGTTTGGCCGTCATTCCGCATGCCGCCACGGTTGACGAGTATCAGGCGCGGTTGGATTTTGAGCTTGATATTATCATCGGCATGGGATTTCCCGGTTACTTTCTGATTGTTGCGGATTTTATTCATTGGGCTAAAGATCATGGTATTCCTGTTGGCCCCGGTCGGGGGTCTGGCGCTGGTTCGCTTGTGGCCTATGCGCTGACGATCACCGACCTTGACCCGCTGCGTTATTCGCTTCTGTTTGAGCGATTCCTGAACCCGGAACGTGTCTCGATGCCGGATTTTGACATCGATTTTTGCATGGATCGCCGGGAAGAGGTGATCCGCTATGTGCAGGAAAAATATGGGCGTGACAAAGTCGGGCAGATCATAACTTTCGGTGCTTTGCTGAGTAAGGCCGCTGTGCGCGATATTGGCCGTGTCTTACAGATGCCCTACGGGCAGGTGGATCGAATCTCCAAAATGATCCCGGTCGAAGGTGTTAAGCCTGTCTCAATCCACAAAGCACTTGAGGATGAACCGCGCCTTCGTGAAGAGGCGCGCAATGAGGAAGTGGTCAAGCGATTGCTCGACTACGGAATGCAGGTCGAAGGGTTGTTGCGGAATGCGTCGACCCACGCGGCCGGTGTTGTAATTGGCGACAGACCGCTTGACGCATTGGTGCCGCTTTATCAAGACCCGCGCTCTGATATGCCCGCGACCCAGTTCAACATGAAATGGGTAGAGCAGGCCGGACTGGTCAAGTTCGACTTTCTGGGATTGAAGACCCTGACGGTGATCCAGAATGCGCTTGATCTGTTAAAACTGCGCGGTGTCGAGATTGATATTGGCACAATCCCTCTGGATGATGAGGCGACGTACAAGCTCTATGCAGCCGCGAAAACGGTTGCAGTATTCCAGGTGGAATCCAGCGGCATGATGGATGCCCTGAAACGGATGAAGCCTACCTGTATCGAAGATATCGTCGCCCTAGTCGCGCTGTATCGTCCTGGTCCGATGGAAAATATTCCAACCTATTGCGAGGTGAAGAACGGCCTGAAAGAGCTCGAGTCAATTCATCCGCTGATCGACCATATCCTCGAGGAAACCCAAGGTATCATCGTTTATCAGGAACAGGTGATGCAGATTGCGCAGGTCATGGGGGGCTATACGCTTGGTGGCGCTGACCTCTTGCGTCGCGCAATGGGTAAGAAGATCAAGGAAGCGATGGACGCGGAGCGTCCTAAATTCGAAGCCGGCGCCAAAGCCAATGGCGTTGACAAGAAGAAGGCGAGTGAAGTTTTCGATCTCCTCGAAAAGTTTGCGAACTACGGTTTCAACAAATCACACGCTGCCGCATATGCGGTGGTCAGCTACCAGACAGCCTGGCTCAAGACGAACTACCCGGTAGAGTTTATGGCCGGGGTCATGAACTGCGATATTCACCTGACAGACAAGCTCGCGGTTTATGCCGAGGAGGTACGAAAACCGCTGGATCGTGACGGTTTGGGGATCGAAATTGTTCCGCCTTGCGTCAACCGTTCTGAGGCGATGTTCAGCGTGTCAGAAGGTCGTGTCGTTTATGCGCTGGGCGCTCTTAAGAATGTTGGTGCAGATGCAATGGGTCTGGTTGTTGAAGGGCGTGGTGACAATCCCTTCGTGACGCTGTTCGATATGGCGCGCCGCGTTGACTTGAAGCGTGTCGGCAAAAGACCGATGGAGATGCTGGCGCGTGCAGGTGCTTTTGATGAGCTCGACAAGAACCGCAGACGTGTCTTTGACAGCCTTGATGCGTTGGTAAACTACTCAGCCGCGATTCACGAACAGCGCGCTTCTAATCAGGTTTCGCTGTTTGGTGAAGCTGGCGATGATTTGCCGGAGCCACGCTTGTCACCTGTTGAAGACTGGCTTCCAGCCGAGCGTCTGGGCGAAGAGTTCAAGGCAATCGGGTTCTATCTGTCAGGCCATCCGCTTGATGACTATGCACTGGCACTTAAGCGCAAAAAGGTGATGACCCTTGCCGAGCTTGAAGAAAAGGCCAAGGCTGGCGCAATGATTGCTAAGTTGGCGGGCACGATCGCCGGGCGGCAGGAGCGGAAATCTGCACGTGGGAACAGGTTTGCCTTTGCGCAGCTTTCTGACACGACGGGTGGCTACGAAGTTACCATTTTTTCAGACGTTCTGGAAAAGGCGCGTGATTATCTTGAGGTTGGTGCAAATGTTGTTGTCACTGTCGAGGCGACGATGGAAAGCGATCAGCTAAAGCTGTTGGCGCGTGGGGTCCAGCCAATAGACAATGTCGTATCCGATGTCGGCTCTATGGGGCTGAAGGTCTATGTTGACGGGGCCGAGGCGATACCCGCCGTTGCATCCGTACTGAGCCGGGCCGAAGCACGATCAAGAGGGCCAGTAACCTTTTGCTTGCTCGATCCGACATTGCCTGGTGAGGTCGAGATTTCGCTGGAACAGGATTTTCCAGTTAACATGCAAATAAAAAGCGCAGTCAAAAGCCTGAATGGCGTTGTGATGGTTGAAGAAATCTGATCTCTGGATGCGACCGAAACTATCAAATTGCTGCCCTCTACTTCTGGACAACGGATTGAGTTTACCAGTGCGGCGGTTTCTGATCCGCCAACATGGCTTGCCCGCCAAGCTCCAGCTCGCGTTCTGCTGACCGTTCCATCAGCATTCTGACTCTGTTTATGAGCAATAAAATTTCATTTTCCTGCCGGGCAACGACATCGGACAAATCCTCGACCGTGCGGGTCAGGTGGGCGATCTGTTCTTCAAGTGAGGTCAGGGTGTCGGACATAGGGTTTCATACCTTGCGCGATAGGGGTGGAGCAAGCCGGATTACGCCGCGCTTTCGTAAAGTGCTGGCAGATCACCTTTAGCTTTTGCGTCGTTGATCAGTGTTTCAAGGTCCGCCTCAAGCGACGTTGCCAGATCGCGGAAACTGTCGATCACAAAGTAAACTGGTTGCAGAATGTCTATGCGATAAGGCGTGCGCAGGACTTCTTTCATGTCAAAGGGTCGAAGGGTCGCTGCGCCACTTGTCGTATGGTCTGCTTCTGAGGGTGACGATGCAATACCAGCGCCGTAGGCACGCGGTCCGTCCGGCGTGTTAATCATGCCGAACTCAACCGTAAACCAGAACAGTCGGAACATATGCCAAGAATAGTTTTTCCCAAGCGACAGCGCGCGCTTTCCGAACCCTTCGATGAAATCACAATAGGCAGAGTCGGTCAGCAACGGGCAATGGCCAAAGACCTCGTGAAAAAGATCAGGCTCTTCAATATAGTCGATATCCTCGCGGCGGCGCAGGAACGTGGCAACCGGGAACTTGCGCTGAGACAGTAATGTGAAGAACCGGGTTGGCGGAATGATCGCGGGTACGCCTTCTACGCCCGCCCCGGTAAGCTGTGATAGCTGGGCATCAATGTCTGCGACTTGCGGCACTCGGTGTTTCGTGAGCCCCAGCTTTTCAACGCCCTGAAAATAGGCTGGTGTGATGCGGTCCTTCAAAAACTCGATCTGACGCTCGAACAATTCCCCCCAAACGGTGGATTCTTCATCTGTATAATGATAGCGGCCGTTCTGATCCGGCATATTGGATGAATATGGGCGTTTTTCAGGCATAGAAGTTCCTTTATTGCAGGGTAGCTTCTTTGGAATGGGGCTTAATTCCAAAGACCTCTGGAAAACGCTCGAATTTGAGTGAAATTTCCAGTAATATACAAAATCATGAAATTTACTGATAACGAAAAAGCGATACTACGAGAAATTCAACGCGATTCATCCGCCTCTTTGGCAGAAATTGCAGAACGCACAAACATGGCGCAAAGTACGGTTTGGCGAAAGCTGCAGGAGTTTGATGCGGCGGATATCGTGCGCAAACGAGTGGCCTTGCTGAATCCGGCCGCGGTTGATGCCAAGTTGTGCGTATTCGCAAGTGTTTCTCTCGCTGATCACTCCGCAGAAGCTGTTGAAGGGTTTGCGGCGATGGTTCGGCTCCACCCTGAAATTCTGGAATGTCATGCGCTGTCAGGCACATCCGACTACATCCTGAAAATAAGAGTTGCCGATGTCGAGGCCTATGAGGAATTCATGACCCACAACCTGCTGCGCAATCCACATGTACAGTCGGTGGTATCGAGCTTTTCCTTGAAGGAAATGAAATCTACAACTGAGCTACCTGTTTAAAAACTTCATCCACTTGCAGGGCTAGATTTTATAAGGCGATTTCCAAAAGTTCTGTCAGACCGTCAATTACAGTAAACGCTCCGGCATTTTTGAGCTTTTCCGCGTGGCCGTCCATGCAATGTGATCCCCCACTGAAACCGATACAGGCCATTCCGGCAGCGCGTGCGGCGGTAACACCTGCGACGCTATCTTCGATCACAAGACAATTACCCGGTGCAGACTTCATCGCGCGGGCAGCGAATTCAAAGATATCGGGGTGTGGCTTGCCGCGTGCGACAAGATTGGCGGAATAGATGTGCGGATAGGCAAGCTCATAAAGTCCTGTTTCTATCAAACCCAGAGCCAGCTTTGTTGGCGAAGAACTTGACGCAATACATCTTTTTGTCGTCAAGGAACTCAGCACCTCGCGCGCACCTGTTATTGAGCGCAGTTCTGTTCGGTACTTTTGAAAAACCAGTTTCTTGATATCTTCGTCAAACCTGCCCGGTAGCGGGCGACCAAGTTTGGCCTCTACTTCGGCGTATAGTGCTGTATCCGGGACGCCCGTGTAACGCTGGATGACCTCTTCGGTGGTGATTGGATATCCGGCTTTTGTCAAAGCTTCGGCGTTTGCAGAAGAAGAAATGATTTCACTGTCAATCAGGACGCCATCGCAGTCAAAAATCACCAGTTCAAAGTTTTGTTGAATTGTCATCAGGCCGTTATAATTGCTGTTTTGGGATATACAATGCGGGCATTGCTTGCCCCTGCGGTCCCCCTCGGTTAAACCGCGCGCAAGATGACCCAAAGGGACAAAGACCCATGGCCAAGCAAAAGAAACAACCCAGACCCAAGGCCGAAACGCCAAAGGGTTTCCGTGACTATTTTGGTGCGGAAGTCAGCGAGCGCCGCGAGATGCTGGATGCGATCGCCGGGGTTTATCATGCCTATGGTTTTGATGCGCTTGAAACGTCGGCTGTTGAAACGGTCGAGGCGCTGGGCAAGTTCCTGCCGGATGTGGACCGGCCAAACGATGGTGTGTTTGCCTGGCAAGAGGACGACGACAAGGATGCAGGCGATTGGCTTGCGTTGCGTTACGACCTGACGGCCCCGCTCGCGCGGGTCTATGCGCAATTCAGAAACGATCTGCCAACACCGTACCGTCGCTATGCAATGGGGCCGGTCTGGCGCAATGAAAAGCCCGGACCAGGGCGGTTTCGTCAATTCTATCAGTGTGATGCGGATACTGTAGGTGCGCCGAATGTGGCGGCTGATGCTGAGATATGCTCGATGCTGTCCGACACGCTTGAAACGGTTGGTATTCCGCGTGGTGACTACATCGTGCGGGTCAATAACCGCAAAGTTCTGAATGGTGTGATGGAAGTCGCCGGGGTTCTGGATCCGTCCGACCCGGATAAATTTATCCACGAACGTGGCATCGTGCTGCGTGCGATTGACAAGCTGGACCGTCTAGGTCCCGAAGGGGTGCGCGCGCTGCTTGGCGAAGGCCGCAAAGACGAAAGCGGCGATTTTACCAAAGGGGCCGGGCTGTCAGCAGAGCAGGGTGAGATTGTCATGGGCTTTATGGAAGCCAAACGCGATTGCGGGGCAGCAACCGTTGCGCGGCTGCACGAACTTGTCACAGGGTCTGCTGTGGGCGTGGATGGCGTGAATGAGCTTGAGACGATTGCAGAGTTGATGGCAGCGCAGGGTTATGGCTCTGATCGGGTTGAAATTGACCCCTCCGTCGTTCGCGGACTTGGGTATTACACCGGGCCTGTGTTTGAGGCTGAACTCACATTCGAGATCAAGGATGAGAAGGGCCGCCCACGTCAGTTTGGTTCTGTTGCTGGTGGTGGCCGCTATGATGATCTGGTGAAGCGCTTCACCGGGCAGGCAGTTCCGGCGACGGGCATTTCTATCGGCGTCGACCGATTGTTGGCGGCATTGCACGCAAAGGGGCGGTTAAGTTCCGTAGTGCACGGCCCCGTGGTCGTAACGGTGATGGATAAGAACCGGATGGCTGACTATCAGACGATGGTGTCAGAGTTACGCAATGCAGGCATTCGCGCCGAAGTCTATTTGGGGAACCCAAAGAATTTCGGCAATCAACTGAAATATGCGGACAAACGTTCCTCGCCGGTTGCTGTCATTCAGGGGGGCGATGAAAAGGAACGCGGTGTTGTTCTGGTTAAGAATCTGAAATTAGGTGAGTATTCTTCCTCTCTCGTATCCGACAATGAAAAATGGGCGAGCCTTCCTACTCAGAGGGAAGTTGCGCGTTCAGAATTGGTAAACGAAGTCAGGAAAGTCATGTCAGAGACTACTTTCTTGATTGATGCAGAAGGGAATATTGTTACCGAAGAGGGCAGGATTCTCGTTCCGAAAGAGTTTTTGAAATAATGGCCTCTAAGGCGGACCTTCGCGCAGAAGCGCAGCGCCTTATGGCGTTTTTTGAAGCAGCGGGCGCAACACCGGTAGAAGCAGATATTTTGCAGCCGGCTGACACATTGCTGGACCTCTATGGCGAAGACATCCGTGCGCGGGCCTATGTTACCTCGGACCCGTTGCGGGGTGAACAAATGCTGCGCCCGGATTTTACGGTGCCAGTGGTTCAGATGCACATGGCCGAAGGTGCAGAACCCGCGCGATATACCTACGCTGGTGAGGTGTTTCGCCGTCAGGAAGAAGATACAGAACGCTCAAACGAGTATTTTCAGGTCGGCTATGAGGTTTTTGATCGCGAGAACCCGGCTGCTGCAGACGCCGAAGTCTTTGCCATATTTGACTCGGTTCTCTCTCCGCTCAACCTGCGTGCGGCGACCGGGGATATTGGGATACTCATGGCCGCGGTGCGTGGGCTTTTGACCACCGAACGGCGCAAAGAAGCGTTGCTGCGTCACATTTGGCGACCAAGGCGGTTTCGCGCATTGCTGGACCGGTTCGGGGGGCGTTCCAAATTGCCGCCAGCCAGAATCAAAATTCTGAAAAGGCTTGAGGAAAACCCGATCGAAAAGCTGATCAAGGATGATGGCCCGTTAATTGGCTTGCGAAGCAGTATGGAAATCGCAGAGCGTTTGAACACACTAAAGGACGACGCAACTGTTGAGCCGATTGGTGCTGGAGAGGTTGAAGTGCTCGACCACATACTCAGCCTGCGTGAAACCGCTCCGAATGCTCTCGAAAACTTGCGTGATATTGCAGTGGATATGCCGTCAATATCAGATGCTGTCAGAAAGATGGATCAGCGTCTTGAGGCAATGGCGGTGCGCGGGATAAACGTTGAGACGCTTGATTTCGAAGCCAGCCACGGGCGCACCACGCTGGAATATTATGATGGGTTTGTATTTAGTTTTTCAGCAGTTGGCCGACCGGATTTACCGCCAATCGCGATGGGTGGGCGTTACGATGCGCTCACAAAGGTACTGGGTCAGGGGCGATCTATCCCTGCAGTTGGCGGCGTTATTCGACCCGAGTTGGTTTTGGGACTGGAAGGGACGCAGGAATGAGCGTGAAACTTGGCATCCCTTCCAAAGGCCGGCTGATGGAAAAAACCTTTGATTGGTTCGGTGCGCGTGGTGTTTCATTGCGCCGCACCGGCAGTGACCGGGAGTATGCGGCCGCTGTGGACGGTGCGGATGGGGTTGAACTGGTTTTGCTAAGCGCAGGTGAAATCCCGCGCGAACTGGCAGCCGGGCGCATCCATCTTGGGGTAACGGGAACAGACCTTATCCGTGAAAAGCTTGCCGCATGGGACACGCGAGTAATTGAATTAACACAAATGGGTTTTGGGAACGCGAACCTTGTGATTGCAGTTCCCAAGTGTTGGGTTGATGTCCAAACACTTGAAGATCTGGATGCGGCGGCGGCGGCCTTTCGACGCGCACATCGGTTTCGGCTGAGGGTTGCAACAAAGTACCATCGCCTGGTGCGCGAATTCCTTCGGGACAACGGCGTGGCGGACTATCAGCTTGTAGACAGTCAGGGCGCGACGGAAGGGACCGTGAAGAATGAAACCGCAGAGGCGATTGCAGATATCACCTCAACAGGTGACACCATGCGGGCAAATCATTTGAAAATACTGGACGATGGTTTGATTCTGAAATCACAGGCCACTTTGTTTCGTGCCCGTAACGTTGAGATGGGCGCGCGGGACCGAGAGAGCCTTGAAGCCCTACTTGAAAAGTTAAGCATCGGCTGAAACCCAAAAGACAGCGCGAAAAAAAAGCGCCCTCGCGAGAGAGCGAGGGCACAGTTTCGCCTGTGGGGGGTGGCGAAGTTCCGCTACAGTTTTCTCAGATCTGCGTTGTTTGACGAGCGGTAACTGACAGAGTTTTTTAGGCGGATCAGAATAAGAGACCCACAAGGAAGCCGCTGACGAAGAAGAAGCTGAAAAGAAGCAGTGTCACTACCGCAACACCTTGTGGCAAGCCGGAGTTTTCATTCGACGACGGTTCGGACGCCTCTTGCCCGTACGAACGGGACTCTGGCGCAGTTGGTGTATTACTGTCGAGCATGATCTAACTCCCTGAAGATATTTGTTTTTCTTTTCTTTGGACTGCAGTAACCGATTGGCCGTGTTCTGCGACGTAGCGCCCGCACTTCAAAGCCTTTAAGAACCGGCTTTACGGGCAAGTAGGCCTTGCGATGTTCCGGATCACCTAATTCACGACTGGCTTCAAGAATTTCCTCCCAGGTTTTTTCGTCGAACCCATTCAGTGCGACTTCACCGGGCAGCAGGCTTTCGCAGGGCAGCCCATTGGCCACCAGAACCACGTGCTCTGAGCAAAGGATATGGTAGTAACGAATGCGGCGAACGCTACGATCAATGTTGACGCCATCATTTGCTTCGGTCAGCAATACCGCTGGGGCAAGGGCAGCATCGTGCCCCGTCATCATGGATACGTCCAACCCGTCAAGCAGGACCCGGTGCTGCTGAGAAAGATGCAGTGTTTCATACGGTTTTCCTTTGCCCAAAGCATCCGCTTCAATCCGAACTGGCAGCCGCTTCTCGAACACGTCAGACAGACCCACAGGAATTGTTACTTCAAACGATCCGATCCACTTGATTTGGTGAATTTTTCGCTGAGGTGTGATGACCCAATCGACCGCTGAAAGAATTTCAATCGGTGCATCTGCAAACGGAGTGCGTATGCGTGTGCCTTCGGCAAAGCAGAGAGGAGCTGAATTGACGCCAGAAATGCTTAGCGTGTATGTCGATCCGTCTGCGAAATCAGGTGGTCCATCGGGAAAGTGCATGAAGGTTACACCACCTGCCTCAAACATGATAACAGGCACTTCTTTCTCATCTCCAGAGGCGCTTTCGTATTTCATCATACCTTGACCGAGATAGTTTATCGGCGCACCGCGGAAGGTGGATTTCCCATCGTCGTCGTTGCCAAGCATGCCGTCGTCATCTTCTAACAGCCCGTTTTGTTCACCGCCGATGTCAATATCGACAGCGCCACTGGCCTCTAGATTCGTTGTAGGGGGGATTGTAGGGGGGACAGAGTCTTGCGTGCTTAGCGTTCCATTGAACTCAAAAACAGTAAGTAAAAATTCGGACATGGCAGTTTCTTTCTAAGACATCGGGTGACATCCCGGCGTGTTTTTTACCGCCGGTCTGTTGAGCACCCAAAGGTATGTTAGCGCCTCAAAACCCTGTAAATTCACGTACTTGTGAGGAATCTTAACTGGACCTAAAGATCAGCTTTTAAAGGCTAATTTGATCCAGCTACCGATTGTGCACTGTTGTGTACAAAAGGTATCCGTTGCTCAGCATCTGTCTTGTGCTGGTGACAGAGAATGGAAAGTGTGTCGGGGAAGCGTGTTATAAAAAAAGCAAGAATAATTTAACGAACGAACGGTAAAAAATAATCTAACAAACGATCAAATAAAAACCCCGGACGATTGGACAAGGTTTTGAATTCTCATTCGTCTATTTGCGAATTTGGATGCGTGATTTGATGAACCTGTAGTAGGGAATAAGTCAGGGTATACCGCTTAGGATCGTCTCAAAACTGGACTTAAGTTTCCGGCGAATTCGGCGGAAACTATTATCCAGATGGGTTTGTGCAGTAACCAAACAACTTTCATTTACCTGCAACAAATGACCACAAGTTTACGAATTGTCGGGCCGCTAGAAACAATTGTGTTTAGACCGTGCTTGGAAAGAATCGGTAAGGTTGCCGAAAAACTTGGCATCGTGACGCCAAAAAGCGCCTTATAAGCCTTATCGATAGTGTTTAAACAGATCCTTGGCTATCGATCTAACGTACACCAATATCGGCTAGGGCGGCTGAAAGGGCATGAGGAAGACTGTCTTCTTTCGCGCGGGATAGTTTCAGATCCCGGGGGCTGTCGTTCGGGTCAAGATAGCGCCAGCCCTGAAAGGGTCGCCGCGGTGCGGGTTCTGTCCGGTAAAGCTTTGGGTCCATAACGATTGCGCAGCGTCTTATACCATCTTTTCCAATAGCTTCGTCCAGTCGCAAGACACGTTGGCGCGCCTGAATGACACCTTTGATAACCCAATAAAGGGACCCGCCATTCAAAAGCTCTGCTTCGCGCTTAGGCCACATGCGGGTGATATGCTGGCTTGGGGTATCTTCGCCCTCAACACGGCGACTGGCACGGTACGTTTCGAGCTGTTCAAAAGAGTCGATGCCGACGCAAAGTTTTACCAGATTTATGGTATTTTTCATCAACCACCCCAACATGTAGCAAGAATTCCCTGCCGACTCTCGCATCATAACGCAAATTCTGCACGGATTACAATTGACCGAAAAGGCTGCTGTACGTACCATTTCCGAAGAATCAAGACGCAAACAGGACTCTTTGATGAGTCGAAATCTAAATCTTGGTTCGGTGAAATGTAGCGAAGTAGCTCAAAAGGACAGAGCGCTCTGCTTTCGAGTATTATAACTGGTGCCGCCAAGCACTATAATGGTACGGCAGAGAGGATGTGGGTTCAAGTCCCGCCTTCGCACCAAATTCAACGTTTTCTCTTTTTGAACAATGCGTGATTTTCATTGGAGAACAGAAAATTGTAGCTATATCTAGTGTAGTCATTTTTATGACCCTCGAATTATGGTTTGATAACAATTGACCGAAATAGTCTGGCAGCCTATCGTGTATCTCCTTTCGTTCCGCCACCAAGGACCTGCCGATGAGCCGTTTCCCCGCCCCGATCGCTGAACAAATCTGGGATATGAAGTACCGTCTGAAAACTTCTGATGGTACCCCGGTTGATGCAACGGTCGAGGATACTTGGAGGCGGATCGCGCGTTCCCTGGCCAAGGTTGAAAAAGACCCGGCAGTCTGGGAAGAAAAATTTTACACTGCGCTTGAAGATTTTAAGTATCTGCCAGCCGGAAGAATTACAGCCGGGGCAGGCACCGATAGGTCTGTGACATTGTTCAACTGCTTTGTCATGGGAACGATCCCGGACAGCATGGGTGGTATTTTTGATATGCTGCGCGAGGCCGCGCTGACGATGCAGCAAGGCGGCGGGATCGGGTATGATTTCAGCACGATCAGGCCAAAAGGTGCGGATGTGCTGGGTGTTGCGGCTGATGCCTCTGGTCCTTTGTCCTTTATGGATGTGTGGGACGCGATGTGTCGCACAATCATGAGCGCGGGCAGTCGCCGTGGCGCGATGATGGCAACGATGCGCTGTGATCACCCGGATATTGAAGATTTCATTACGGCAAAGCGCGACCCCGCGCGTTTGCGGATGTTCAATGTGTCGGTTCTTGTTACCGATTCCTTCATGGAAGCGGTGAAGGCTAACAAAAGCTGGGACCTTACCTTTAACGGAAAGATTTACCACACTGTCGAGGCGCGCGATCTTTGGAATAAGATCATGCAGTCGACCTATGATCAGGCTGAACCGGGGGTGATTTTCATCGACCGGATCAATGCGATGAATAACCTTTCCTATTGCGAGACAATTGCTGCGACCAATCCATGCGGTGAACAGCCGTTGCCGCCATATGGCGCTTGCTTGCTTGGGTCCGTAAATCTGGCACGTCTTGTGTCCGCTCCTTTTGCCAAAAAGGCGGCGCTGGATGAGGAAGCGTTAAGTGAACTCGTCGCGACAGCCGTGCGGATGATGGATAATGTAGTAGACGCCAGTCGTTTTCCACTGCCTCAGCAGGCACAGGAAGCGCAGACAAAACGCCGTATTGGCCTTGGTGTAACTGGGCTGGCGGATGCTTTGTTGATGGTCGGTTTACGCTATGGCTCGGAAGAGGCAGCAGAGCAGACCGAGCGCTGGATGAAAGCAATCGCTCGAGCAGCCTATCTGGCCTCGGTCGAATTGGCGAAAGAGAAAGGGGCTTTCCCGCTTTTTGATGCAGAAAAATTCCTCGCCACGGGCCACATGATGGAGATGGACGAAGACGTGCGCGACGCGATCCGTGAACATGGCATTCGAAATGCGCTGCTCACCTCTATCGCGCCGACGGGCACGATTAGCCTTTATGCGGGCAATGTGAGTTCTGGGATCGAACCGGTCTTTGCTTATGCCTACACTCGTAAGGTGCTGCAAAAAGACGGAAGCCGGACAGAGGAAGAAGTTGTAGACTATGCCGTGCAGCTATGGCGCGAAAAATTTGGCGACAAAGAATTGCCAGATTACTTTGTAAATGCGCAAACGCTTGCCCCGATGGATCATGTGCGTATGCAGGCCGCGGCACAAAAATGGATCGATTCAAGTATTTCGAAAACAATCAATTGCCCCGAAAATATCAGTTTTGACGCCTTCAAAGACGTTTACATGGCGGCCTGGGACAGCGGCTGTAAAGGGTGCACAACCTACAGACCGAACGATGTGACGGGTTCTGTCCTGAGTGTCAGCGAAAGTTCTGAAAATGTTCCAGAGGCCGAAACCGGCGCAGAAGTCGTTTACATCAGCGAGCCGCTCGATCGCCCGCAGGCACTGGAAGGTAATACGTACAAGCTGAAATGGCCCGACAGCGAACACGCGATATACATCACGGTAAATGACGTTGTGATTAACGGACACCGCCGACCTTTTGAAGTTTTCATCAACTCGAAGAACATGGAGCATTTTGCCTGGACCGTCGCCCTGACGCGGATGATATCTGCAGTTTTCCGGCGAGGTGGGGATGTCAGCTTTGTTGTGGAAGAACTGAAAGCGGTGTTTGACCCGCGTGGTGGTGCGTGGATGTCTGGCAAATACGTGCCGTCAATTCTTGCCGCAATCGGTGGTGTGATCGAACATCATTTGATCACGATAGGTTTTATCGAAGGCGAAGGCATGGGGCTGAAATCTGATCCTAAAGCCGAGGTTGTGCAAATAGGTGGTGCACCGCGTGGCAAAGCCTGTCCGAGCTGTGGGCAATATGACATGCGGATGATCGAAGGTTGTATGACTTGCGGAAGCTGTGGGCATTCTAAATGCGGCTGAGTACAGGTCGGATAGTATCTGTTTTCAGTTTTCCGGTCGCTCGAAGGCTTCGCGTGCGGTTTCAACTTTTTCTCTGATCACGCAATCTTCAACATGATCATTGATCAGTCCCATCGCTTGCATAAAAGCATAGACCGTGGTTGGGCCAACGAATTTCCAACCCAGTTTTTTAAGGTCTTTTGACAGGGCAATTGAGTCAATAGAGGTTGAAGCTGTCTGTGGTGTTCCAAGTTTGGTTGCGTCAGGTTCGTAGCGCCACAAAAAAGCAGCGAGCGAACCTTCTTGCTGAACAAGTTCCTGCGCCTTTGCTGCGTTATTAATGACTGCTTCGATTTTGCCGCGATGGCGAACAATACCTTTATCTGCCAGCAGGCGATCGATGTCGTGTTGTGTGAAGCGCGCTATTTTGTCGAAATCAAAATCATGAAACGCCGCGCGAAAGCTTTCACGTTTCGCCAGGATGGTGCGCCAGCTTAGTCCAGATTGGAAACTCTCCAGGCACAATTTTTCGAACAGACGGTGGTCATCTTTAACCGGAAAGCCCCATTCATTATCGTGATATGCAAGAAACTCTGGTGCAGCACCACACCAACGGCACCTTGATTGATTGTCCGGCCCGAGAATTGTGTCGCTCATTTGTTTCGTGTCTTTCTGTTAAAAGGCGTGGTTCTAACCGCGTAGAAACTCCAGTTGCTCGCTCGTTCTCGAAGGTGTGATTTCAAGTATTTCGGCGGTAACAATATTTTCTGCGACAAACGGATCTTCCTTTACCCTGCGTTCAAGATCGGGAAGCGAGGTATTGTGCGCTAGAATTCCCCCACCTAAATTGGGTTGAAGACTGCCGACCAGCGAAAAAACACCATCATCAAACCCACGTTTGATCCATTCGTTGTGACCCTGCATGAATTGGCCCGCGCGGCTTTTATTGTCGGAAAATTTTAGCAGTATGACAAACATCAGTTTTCTCCTGGAATCAGTGGATGGAACGCTGAGCTGCCGTAGTTTCTAAGGCCTGAGATTTGACCCAGTCGCACATCAGTTGAACTTCTTTTTTGATGAATTCGCCGTCGCGAAATGCTGTTGCCAGCGTCGCGACGCCTTGACTGCGAGCGAGAAGATGCATCGCTAGATCATCAGCGTCAGCCTCGCGCCCAAGTAGCGTGAATTGTCGGCATAACCACGTTCTAAACAGAGTGAAAAGTTTGTTTGCGTCATTCTGCGACGCATGGTTTAGCTTTGATAACTCAGTGCTCAGCGTACCTATCGGGCAGCCGAACTTTATAATTTTCTCCTGATTCATAATCAGGATGTTGATAAAACTATAAATACGATCCAGAGGGGTTTCGCCGTCGACCTCCCACTGTTTTAACATCACTTGTCTGTCCGCCAGACGCACATTGATCACGGCATCCAGAATTTCATCCTTGGATTTGAAGTGGTAGTAAAAATTCCCACGCGAAATCTGGACGACACCAGCGATATCCGCAAACGAGGTATGTTCGAAACCTTGCTGATAGAATAGCTGATCAGCAGCTTTGATAATGTGATCGCGTGTCGTTTTTTCGCGCATCGAATGCTCCCCACATTCGGTTCCTATATCGATCAATTTGCATCTTCAAATCGCTCGTAATTCGTAATTAGGACAATTGTCCTAATTCGTCAATAAGCAAAAACAGAAATTTGCAGACCAGGTGCCAGAACCAATCTCATGGCTTTCCAAATCAAGCGTGAAACTTACTTGGGCCACCTAAAACCACCAATTGTCTGAACGAGTTTCAGCAGCCTCTTGAATTTCAATGAATTGAAGTTCACCTTTGTAGTGGGTGAAAACTAAAAAATTCATGCACAACAAATCAGAACGGGAGGCTGTTTTGTTAGAGTATTCGCATGATTTCCGACTTGTTGCTGCGTCTTTAGCGGTGTCTCTGATGGCGAGCTTTACGGGGCTTGCATTGACCCGTGGTATATCTCTTCTTTCCGAAACCCATCGCAAACAAAGGATAGCAATGGCCTCAGTCGCGCTGGGGGGTGGGATATGGTCGATGCATTTTGTAGCGATGCTTGGCCTGCAGATGCCAATACTATTTTACTATGACGCGCTGCTCACCCTGATTTCCGCACTTGTCGCGATCCTGATGGTTGGGGTCGCATTGCTGGTAATGCATTATTGGCCTCGCACCTCTGCAAGTGTGTGCATCGCCGGCACGATTGTTGGTCTTGGCATCCCGGTAATGCACTACATCGGCATGTCAGGAATTCAGTTGTGTAAAGCTGTTTATACACCGATTGGCGTTATTCTTGCGGTCGCTGCTTCCGTGGTTCTGGGAATAGGTTCCTTCTCGATCGCTTATGGCGCGCGGACGCATCGAAATATCATTCTGAGCACGATTACGTTTGGAGTTGCTGTCTTCACGGTTCATTTTCTGGCGATGGCGGGGACCAATTTCCTGCCGACACTGCAAAGCAGTAATGTCGCCGCTGGAATCGATAATTCGATTTTAGCAATGATTGTTACGCTGATTTCTTTCGTTATCTGTGGTGCATTTCTTTTGTCTGGAGTGACCTTTTGGCCAAACGAAAAGTTCCTGCCCGAAAGTGGCTATTCGGAACCAAAAGAACCGATGCTGGCTTCTGATGGCAGCCTTCAAGCAAACGGTTCAGACCCCGCGCCAACGACGTTTACAATACCGTATGAAAAAGACAGCCGCATCCTATTTGCGGAAACATCGTCGGTTGCTGCAATACGGGCAGAGGGACATTATACGATTGTTTATGTCGGGTTGAACAAGCTTTTTTGCCCATGGTCAATCTCCGACGCAGCAAAGCGATTGGCAGGCAGTGCTTTTGTTCAATGTCACCGGAGTTACCTTATCAACCCGAGCCATGTCACTGGTTTCGAGCGGAAGAAAGATAACGGTGTTTGCTTCTTCGAAAACAACCCTCCGCTCGGGAAAGTACCCGTGAGCCGGTCGCGCCTAAGTAACGTGCGCAGTGCCTTGGGGTTATGAGCTACCCGTCATTCGTGCTTATAATTCGCATTTCGTGAAACGAATTGCGCGGTTGGGTCGTGATATAATCTCTTAGAGAAAACAATTCGTTAATTCTTTACCCAAATAAGGTAGCCACAATTTGGGAGGAACAAATGATACCTGCAATGTTTGAGTATCACAGACCGGCAGATGTAAAATCTGCGGTCAGTTTACTGCATGAACACGGTGATGAGGCACGTGTTCTGGCTGGTGGCCACAGCCTTATTCCGATGATGAAACTGCGTATGGCAGCCGTAGAGCACCTCGTCGACATTCAAGACATAGAAGAGCTGAGAGAGATCAAAGTGTCAGGCGATACAGTTCATATCGGCGCGATGGTTACCCAGAATGAATTGATCAACAATGCCTCACTTGCAAAAGCCGCGCCCCTAATCCGCGAAGCATCCCTTCAGATTGCTGATCCGCAGGTCCGCTACGTTGGAACGATCGGCGGCAATGTTGCTAATGGTGACCCTGCGAATGATATGCCCGGGTTGATGCAATGCCTTGATGCAACATACGCCCTCTCTGGGCCATCGGGAGAACGCACAATCAAGGCAAGGGAATTCTATGAATCGGCGTTCATGACGGCGTGCGAAGATGATGAAATTCTGACGTCCATTGCTTTTCCGGCTACCACTGCAGGGTACGCTTACGAAAAGCAAAAACGTAAAATAGGTGACTATGCGACTGCGGCAGCAGCAGTGCTGATCACAATGGGTGGCAAAACATGCACCGCTGCATCGATCGCGATGACCAACCTTTCAGATACACCTCTCTGGTCCGAAGCAGCTGGCGCTGCTCTTGTGGGAACGAACTGCGGTGATGCAGATATCGCGGCTGCAGTGGCTGCAGCCCTCAATGACACTGATCCGACAGAAGATAACCGCGGCCCGGTTGAATTCAAACGTCACGTTGCAGGCGTAATTGTCAGACGGGCGATTGAACGCGCCCTGTCACGCGCCTGAGGAGAAAAGAAATGAACAAGATGCATTTAAAACTCAAGGTCAACGGCGAAGAAAAAGAGCTACTGGCTGAACCGCGTGAACTGTTAATTCATGTCCTGCGCGAGAGACTGGACATAACGGGTCCGCATATTGGATGTGAGACCTCGCATTGCGGGGCCTGCACTGTGGAGCTGAATGGTAAATCAGTAAAGTCCTGCACTGTTTTTGCCGCCCAGGCGAACGGTGCTGAAATCACCACTATCGAAGGCTTGGCAGAGCCTGGCACCATGAACGTTTTGCAAAATGCCTTTCGTGAACATCACGGGTTGCAGTGCGGCTTTTGCACGCCTGGCATGATCACCCGCGCACACCGTCTGCTGCAGGAGATTCCAAATCCTACGGAAGAGGAAGTTCGACATGGCATGGCCGGAAATCTATGCCGGTGTACCGGCTACCAGAATATCGTGAAATCAATTCTGGCAGCCGCGTCCGAGATGAATGCCGCGAAGGAGGCTGCAGAATGAATGACCTGACCCCAACCAGCGAAGAACGCTCTGCAAAACTAAAGGGCCTTGGCCATTCGCGTAAACGCGTGGAAGATGCCCGGTTTACTCAGGGAAAAGGAAACTATGTCGACGACATCAAACTTCCCGGGATGTTGTTTGGTGACTTTGTTCGCTCGCCCTACGCACATGCACGGGTCAAATCGATCAACGTTGAGGCAGCGCTTGCGTTGCCGGGCGTCGTTGCCGTGCTAACAGCGAAAGACCTGGAGCCGCTGAACCTGCACTGGATGCCGACCCTTGCAGGCGACAAACAGATGGTGCTTGCAGATGGAAAAGTACTGTTCCAGGGGCAGGAAGTTGCCTTTGTGATTGCGGAAGATCGTTATATCAATGCTGATGCCATCGACTTGGTAGAGGTTGAGTACGAAGAACTTCCCGTTATCACGGACCCCTTCAAGGCGATGGAGCCTGACGCGGTTGTCCTGCGTGAAGATCTGGCAGGTCAGACGACAGGCGCACATGGCGAGCGGCGTCACCACAACCATATTTTCCTTTGGGAATCTGGTGACAAAGAAGCCACGGAAGACGTGATCAACAGCGCCGATGTTGTCGCTGAAGAGATGGTTTATTACCATCGTACGCATCCTTGCCCGCTTGAAACCTGCGGGTCGGTCGCGTCGATGGATAAGGTGAACGGTAAACTTACGGTTTGGGGTACCTTTCAGGCGCCGCATGTTGTGCGCACGGTCGCCTCTCTATTGTCGGGGATTGAGGAACATAATATTCGCATCGTTTCGCCCGATATCGGTGGCGGTTTTGGGAACAAGGTCGGCGTCTACCCTGGATATGTTTGCTCAATCGTTGCGTCCATTGTGACAGGCAAACCTGTGAAATGGGTTGAAGACCGGATGGACAATCTGATGGCCACGGCTTTTGCCCGTGATTATTGGATGAAAGGCAAAATCAGCGCGACAAAAGACGGTAAAATCACCGGTCTGCAATGCCATGTCACGGCGGACCACGGTGCATTTGATGCTTGCGCTGATCCAACCAAGTTCCCAGCAGGTTTCATGAATATCTGCACGGGCTCCTACGATATTCCGGTCGCGTATCTTGGTGTTGACGGGGTCTACACCAACAAAGCGCCCGGCGGTGTCGCTTACCGATGCTCATTCCGTGTGACCGAGGCAGCCTATTTCATCGAAAGGATGATCGAGGTTCTGGCCATTGAACTGGGAATGGATGCAGCAGAATTGCGCGCCAAAAACTTTATCCGCAAGGATCAGTTTCCATATCAGTCTGCCTTGGGATGGGAATATGATTCAGGTGACTATCACACTGCCTGGACCAAAGCGCTGAACGCAGTGGGTTACCAAGATTTGCGTAAAGAGCAGTCAGAACGGGTTGCAGCCTTTAACCGCGGTGAAACGCGTAAACTGCTTGGTATCGGCCTTTGCCACTTCACTGAAATTGTAGGGGCCGGGCCGGTCAAGAATTGCGATATTCTGGGCATGGGCATGTTTGACAGTTGTGAAATACGAATTCACCCAACAGGCTCTGCTATTGCACGGCTTGGCACGATCAGTCAGGGCCAAGGCCATGCGACAACTTTCGCCCAAATTCTGGCGAGCGAGATTGGCCTTCCCGCCGATAGTATCACGATTGAGGAAGGGGATACGGATACCGCGCCTTACGGGTTAGGTACGTATGGATCCCGCTCAACCCCGGTTGCTGGTGCGGCGGCGGCAATGGCCGGGCGTAAGATACGCGCCAAGGCACAGATGATTGCGGCATACCTGCTTGAAGTGCATGACAACGACGTTGAATGGGATATCGATAGATTTGCTGTGAAAGGTGCGCCTGAGAAATTCAAAACCATGGCTGAAATTGCCTATGCGTCCTACAATCAGGCAATACCGGGCGTTGAGCCGGGGTTAGAGGCGGTCAGCTATTATGACCCGCCAAACATGACATATCCATTCGGGGCTTATGTTTGCGTCATGGAAATTGACGTAGATACAGGTGTTCACGAAATTCGGCAGTTCTACGCGTTGGATGATTGCGGAACACGGATCAACCCGATGATCATCGAAGGTCAGGTTCACGGTGGACTGACGGAGGCCCTTGCCATCGCAATGGGACAAGAAATTGCCTATGATGAGATCGGCAATGTCAAAACCGGAACCTTGATGGATTTCTTTATTCCAACCGCATGGGAAACGCCCCATTACACCACCGACTTTACCGAAACCCCAAGCCCGCATCACCCGATTGGCGCGAAAGGGGTAGGGGAAAGTCCGAATGTTGGCGGCGTTCCAGCGTTTTCCAACGCGGTGCATGATGCCTTCAGGGCGTTTGGTCTTCGACATGCACATATGCCGCATGATCAGTGGCGCATCTGGAAGATCGCCAATGATCTTGGAATGCACGGTTAGAAAGGGACAGGCGGGGCGGCCTTTGACCGCCCTACCATAATATCATGTCAGACTGGAAATCACTCGCATCTCAGTTAGCCGAACAGGGGTACATTGCGTCTCCTGATCTTGCGATGGCTTTGCATATTTCGCTAAAGCTCGGGCGTCCCTTGCTCTTGGAAGGGGCTGCAGGTGTTGGGAAAACCGAAATTGCCCGAACACTGGCCAACGCATTGGATACAAGACTTATTAGGTTGCAATGCTACGAAGGGCTGGATGCGGCGCATGCAATTTATGAATGGAACTATCAACGCCAACTTCTTGCGATCCGCGCTTCTGCGGAGGATGGGAAAACCGGACCGGATGTAGAAAAGCGTATTTTCTCTGAGGAGTTCCTACTTGAACGCCCACTTCTGCAAGCAATCCGTCAAACTACACCGCCGGTTTTGCTGATCGATGAGATTGACAGAGCGGATCAGGAATTCGAGGCATATTTGCTGGAGGTTTTGTCAGATTTTCAAATCACCGTGCCAGAACTTGGAACACTTACCGCGACAAGCCGACCCTATGTTGTTTTGACGTCGAACGGCACACGCGATCTGTCCGATGCGTTGCGCAGGCGTTGCATATACTCATATGTCGAATATCCGGACCGCGCGACTGAACTTGCTATTCTGGCGGCGCGTTGCCCGGAAATTGATGAACGGCTTGCAGCGCAGATTGTCGGGTTTGTTCAATCCTTGCGACGGGAAGAGTTGGAAAAGGTACCGGGCGTCGCCGAAATGCTGGATTTTGCCGCGGCTTTGACCGGGCTCGGCATCAATGATCTGAATGATGATCCTGAAATTCTGCGCGCAAGCCTCGTGACGCTTTTGAAAACACAGGCTGATCGCGCGAACGTTCCGCTGGGAGTTGCGCAGCGACTTGCAGGAAAAGCCGCATGACAAAGATTACGCGCTTTTCAGGCCGTGACCCAGGCGCATCTGCCCGTGTTTCCGGCTTTGTCGGCCATCTTCGAGACCACGGTTTTCCGCTTGGCGTTCGTGAAACAGAAGCGGCACTGGAGTCACTTGGTCATGTGGCAGCAGCAGATCCTTCCGAAGTCTGCCTTGCTCTGAAGGCTGTATGTTCAGGCAATCACGAAGATTTTGACAAGTTCGGTATCTTGTTTGACAGCTACTGGCGCAATCAAGGGCGTGTTCGAAACAAAATTGTGAAAACGAACAAAAGCGCTGTACCGAAGTACTCTCGAACTTCGCAGGAAGATTCAACGCAACAGACAAATGCAGCAGGAAATATTTCAAGCCCAGATACAGGCGGCGGATCAGGTGAAGTCGCGTCCGAGGGTGAGGGGCGTCTTGTCGCAAGCGGTGTCCAAAACCTCATGAAAAAAGACCTTCGCGAGCTTGTGTCGCCGCAGGATATTGCAGCCGCCGAAGTTGTTGCCCGCCGCTTGGCAGATGCGATCCGGGACCGAAGGTCGCGCCGCAGACACGCGGCAATAAAAGGCGATCAGATTGATTTTCGGAAAGTTGTAAGAAAAAGCTTGTCGACTGGCGGAGAACCAATCCGGCTGCCCCGCCGTCGCCGCCCGGAACGGCCGGTGCACCTTGTCGCGCTTTGCGATGTTTCAGGCTCTATGACCGTTTATGCGCGTGTATTTTTGGCATTTCTGTCTGGATTGATCCGTGCTGATGCAACGGCTGATGCCTATCTTTTTCACACCCGTCTTGTGCGCATCACCCAAGCCTTGAGGGATGATGATCCGCTGCGTTCGCTTAACAGGCTGACCCTTCTTGCCGATGGGTTTGGAGGGGGTTCAAAGATTGGGGCCACGCTTGACCAATTTGGCAAAACCTACGCCCGCCGCTTTGTGAGCGGGCGTAGCGTGGTTCTGATATTGTCAGATGGGTATGATACTGACGCGCCGGAATTGCTGGGTTCGGCACTGAAGGTGATTAAGAAACGGGGATGCAAAATCATCTGGCTCAATCCGCTCAAGGGCTGGAAGGGGTATGAACCTGTTGCGCGCGGAATGGCGGCTGCATTGCCATATCTGGATATGTTCGCCGCAGCCAATACGCTGGAAAGTTTTGCGGCACTTGAACCGGAACTGGCGAGGATTTGAGGTGGGCAGAATGAACGATACATTCATTGAAGATCACATATCGAAATTGCGCGCATCAGGTGCCCCTTTCGCTATCGCCACCGTCGTGCGCACCGTCAACGCGACGTCTGCCAAACCCGGAGACAAGGCGATTGTATTGGAAGACGGCACAATTACTGAAGGCTGGATTGGCGGCGGATGTGTGCGATCCGCAGTCAAGAAAGCGTCACTGATCGCGATGAAGGAAGGTGCTGCACAATTTATTTCGCTTAAGCCAGAGGAACTTCTGAAAGCGGAAGGGGTCGCATCGGGTGACGAACGAGATGGTATCCGCTTTGCCCGCAATGGATGCCCCAGCAAAGGATCGATGGATATTTTTATTGAACCAGTTGTCCCGCAAGCTGAGCTGGTAATTTGTGGCCGAAGCCCGGTCGCCTTGTCGCTTGCGGACCTTGCAGGCGGGTTTAATTTTTCTCGAACGCTTTGCGCCCCGGAATTGCGGGCTGCGGACGCGCCTGTTGTTGAAACTCTTCAAGGTTCTTATGAATTTACCGCGAGCTCCGGCGGTGCTCAGTTTGTTGTTGTTGCAACGCAGGGTCAGGGGGATGAGCCGGCCATGCGTGCAGCACTGTCATCCGGAGCATCCTACATTGCTTTCGTCGGGAGCCGCCAAAAATTTGAAACGATACGTCAGCGGTTGATCGATGCTGGCATTTCCCAAGAATTGCTGGATAATGTTAAATCGCCTGCCGGTCTTGATATCGGGGCAATAACACCTGACGAGATTGCGCTGTCTATCCTTTCCGAGGTTGTCGCGCACCGAAGATCACATCAGCGCATACGCGCCAAATCATAGGGTTGATGCGTTATCTTTCCCGACTGAAATTTTGAATTCCGCCTGTTCGAAGAGGAAAACTGAATATGGAACTTAACGACGAAATCACAATTCCCGCGCCGATGGAAAAAGTATACGCATCACTGAATGATCCGGAAATCCTGCAAGAATGCATCCCGGGATGTGAAGAGCTCATCAAACACTCTGATACGGAGCTTGAAGCCAAAGTCGTTCTTAAAGTCGGCCCAGTAAAAGCGCGGTTCAATGGAAATGTTACACTAGATACCGAAGGTGCGCCCAATCGGTTCTCACTTGTCGGGGCAGGCAATGGTGGGGTCGCCGGGTTTGCAAAGGGCGGCGCCGATGTGGAGTTGGTTGATCAGGGAGATTCAACCCTGCTTAAGTATACTGCCAAGGCAGAAGTGGGCGGGAAAATTGCGCAGCTAGGCAGTCGGTTGATGACCAGCACCGCCAAGAAACTCTCAGCAAAGTTTTTCGCTAAATTTGCCGAGATCGTCGGAGAGACAGAAACCACCTGACACGGGTAAAATACAATCAGCCCAAGCTAGTTTATACGATTTCGAAGGGCTGAGCGCTCCGTCGATGTGCCCACGCTACGCTTTTTTGTGACTGAAAGCCTTGGCAAAGCGCCAGTTGAGATAATCGCCACAGGTTATTGGCGGATTTTCAGGTGTGCATCCGGGCCCAAAAACATCGCGTGCATCAATCATGGTTTCGGGATTTGGGTCATACGCGAGAACAAGAGACAGCCGTTCCCTTCCGGATCTATTCACGACGCGATGTGGCGTTGATTTATAGGCCCCATTGGTCCAGCGACTTAACAGGTCAGCGACATTGACAATCAGGGTGTTTTCAATCGGGGGTGCGGCAATCCATTCGCCGTTTATGTCCTGCACCTGAAGGCCGCCAACATCGTCCTGACACAAGACAGTCAAAACGCCAAAATCTGTATGCGCGCCGACACCAAACTGATCTTTGCCTGCGGCTTCAGGCTGCGCTGGATAATAAACCATTGAAGCACGGCTTAAGGGGGCGTCATTTGTTTGCAGGAAAAAGTCGCGCTCCAGACCAAGGCCCAATGCAAAGCCCTGCATCAGGCAATGTGCAACTAAATGCGCAGCCTCGAAGTACTCCATTGCAATGTTTTCCATGTTTGGCAAAAAGGTGGGCCATTGGTTTTCACCGCGTAGCTCGTGGTCATCAGGCATATTGCCGGTCTTGTCCTGATATCCCCAGACGAAGCTTTCCTTTAGATCGGGCTTTGCGTCATCTTCCATCTTCGCGCCACCAACAGCGATCCAGCCGCGGTGGCTTTTGGAAACACGCACAGCTTCCTTATTCTTGGGTGAAGCGCGAAAAAACTCGAATGCAGCAGCACGTGTTTTCGTGATCAGTTCATTGGGGATGCCGTGACCTTTGATATAGATAAACCCAAGTCCGGTGTTGGCGGCATGTAACTGACGAGCCACTGTTTCAGCATCGGTCCCGTCGCGAAGTGACGTGATGTCGATAACAGGGATGACGTCGCTGCTGACCTGCTTTGCTTCTGCGTAGCTCAATGGACTCTCCTCTGTTGTGACCGTTTTCCCTTGGATTACGTTTCGTCTTTCTTGTAGTAGCCTACAGTATCGCCGTCGGTCGTCACCCCAAGACCGTTCAAAAGCCTGTTCACGTAGTTGAAATAGCAGACAATCTGGTTCGCTTCGAGGATTTCACCATCGTCAACGCCGGCTGCTTTTAGGGCGTCTACATCCGCCTTTTCAATGTTGCCGGGTTTGATGGTAAGCTTTTCAGCGTAGTGCAGCAGTGCAAGCTCTGCGCCATCAAACGCATCTTCCGGCAGATTTGCTTTCAAAGCGGTTTCTATCGCATCAGCACGCGCGTCGTCCCTTATCAGGTGTCGCGCATTAGACCAGTGATTGGCGTAGGAATAGGGACATTCGTTCAGCTTGGAGACATAAGAGCTTATCACCTCCTGAAACCACATCGGAATTGTGTTGCTCTCGTCATGCAGGCACGCGCGATAAAGCTTTACATGTCCGGTCATGGTGCTTGGCCGTAAAGAGTGGACACGCATTACGTTGTCTACCGTTCCATGTGGTGTACGCGCAAAATCAAGCGCTTCATTCAAGGCTGGGTTCGCCTCTTCATCGGATATCATTTTAATCCATGCTGACATGCGGCTCCCCCTTAGATTTCACTTGCTTGCATTCTACGCTCAAGCCACCGTACTCCCGCCGAGACGATCAGAATTAGCACAAGGTATTCAAGGACAAGGATGGTGTAGATTTCAAGCGGTCGATACTCAGACACGACAAGCTCGTTTGCTTTTCGTGTCAGTTCTTGCAATCCAATGATCGAAACAAGCGACGACATTTTCAACATGTAAACCAATTGGTTCCCAAGCGCGGGCAGGATACGCCGGATAGCCTGTGGCAGGATCACGAAACGCATTGTATCCGTGTAATTCAGTGAAACGGATTGCGATGCTTCATACTGTCCCTTGTCTATTGACTGGATGCCTGCGCGAAAGATTTCAGCCTGAAACGCACTGTCAGAGAGCGCGAGCGCCAGAACACCCGCCCAAAAGACATTAAGCGTTATGCCCATTAGCTGGGGCAGGCCATAGTAAACCCATAGGATCAGAACGAGGATAGGAACGGCGCGCACCACCTCGACATAAACCCTGTTGATTGATTTCAGACTGCGTCTCTCGGACAGACCGGGCAGCGCGATGATCAGGCCGACCACGATCGAAATGGATATCGCCGTCATCGACATCAGGATTGTGTTGTAGGCGCCGCCGATCATGAAGCTCAGGTTGTTCCAGCCGCCGGTGGTTGTTGGGTTGACGACATACCACCCCCAATTTCCAGAGCAGCCAGAAAGCATAAGAAGCAGGGTTGGAAATAGAAATATGCGTTTCATAGTCTTCCCCTAATGCCTCAGAATTTTTTCGAGGAAGTCCTGACACCGCTTGCTTTTCGGTGTGGTGAAAAAGCTTTCGGTATCTGACGCTTCGACAATTTCACCGTGGTCCATGAAAACCATTTTATCAGCAACCTTGCGGGCAAACCCCATTTCATGTGTGACACAAATCATTGTCATGCCGCTTTCCGCAAGTTCGACCATTACGTCAAGCACTTCGTTTATCATTTCCGGATCAAGCGCTGATGTCGGCTCGTCAAACAACAAAATTCGGGGCTCCATACAAAGGCTGCGTGCGATTGCGACCCTTTGTTGCTGGCCTCCAGAAAGCTGGCGTGGATATTTATCTGCCTGGTCCGGGATGCGCACCCGTTCCAGATAGTCCATCGCCCTTTCAGTTGCCTCCTTATCCGAAATCTTGAGGGCCCTTTTGGGCCCCAAAGTCAGGTTTTCGAGAACCGTCAAATGTGGAAACAGATTAAATTGCTGAAACACCATTCCGACGGTCGTCCGCACCTTGGTAAGGCTTTCACGGCTGTCAGACAATTCAGTTCCATCAACCGTAATCTGACCGGATTCATGTTTCTCAAGGCGGTTTATGCATCTGATTAAAGTGGATTTTCCAGACCCTGATGGCCCGCAGACGACAACACGTTCTCCAAGATCAACATCCAGTGAAACGTCTTTGAGTGCCTGAAAAGGACCAAAAAATTTACTGGCCCGCCGTATTTTGATTATTGGGTTCTGCGTGGTTGGTTGCATATTTTTCCCCTGCGGCGTTTACTGAGTAAAGCAGGTAGTTAA
>Ga0316189_10000643_pt1 | contig 34931 bp, 29 predicted proteins | sample LowCovwburrow_MG_FD_204930 | JGI IMG/M metagenome (GOLD analysis project Ga0316189, IMG submission 204930) | Coastal sediment microbial communities from Maine, United States - Lowes Cove worm burrow | ecosystem: Environmental > Aquatic > Marine > Coastal > Sediment | place: USA: Maine...
AGTCGTCTTCGGTCACGGCGGGCCCGGCCAGGGGTTAGCGTGGCCTTCAGATACCCTGTTTTGCTCTCTGGCGCTTATGCGCGCGCCCCGCGGGATCCGGGTGCCCATGGCTCGGCGTGGCATTGAGCCTGCGCCAGCCCTCGGGCATGCTGTGTCCTGACGCGATGAGCTCGGACTCCCAGCCACCCAGCGAGGGCACCAACGGGTCCAGCGTGGATGCAGACACCGTTGGGGACGTCGGCGCCGCCTCGCTCGGGGACGCTTCAGCGCTTCCCAATGGGGATGGTTCGCTTTCGCCCGGGACTCGGCTCGGGCGCTACGTCGTGCTCGAGGAGATCGGACAGGGCGGCATGGGGATGGTCTTTGCCGCCTACGACCCCGAGCTCAACCGCAAGGTCGCGCTCAAGCTCATGCGCCCCAACCAGCGCGAGCGCAGGCACAAGAAAAACCGGCTGCTCAAAGAGGCCCAGGCGCTGGCCAAGCTGGCGCATCCCAACGTCATCACCGTCTACGACGTGGGCACGCTCGAAGACCGAGTGTTTGTCGCCATGGAGCTCGTCGAAGGCGACACGCTCAAGGGCTGGCTCAAGAGCACGAAGCGCAAGTGGGACGACATCCTCACCGTGTTTGTGCAGGCCGGTCGCGGACTGGCCGCCGCTCACACCGCGGGTCTCATCCATCGCGACTTCAAGCCCGACAACGTTCTGATCGGCGGCGACGGCCGCGTTCGCGTCATGGACTTCGGTTTGGCTCGCCCCGCTCCGGCAAAGAGCGGCGAGGGGTCGGGCAGCGGCGATTTCGACCCGGACGACGACGACGACGACGACGACGACCGCGACGACGACCGCGACGACGAGCGTCCTTCGGGCGGAGCCGAGACCGACGATGACGTCATCGAGCCGATGCTGACCCAGACGGGCTCCATCATGGGCACGCCGGCCTACATGGCTCCCGAGCAGCACGCAGGCACCGAGACCGACACGCGCAGCGATCAGTTTTCCTACTGCACGTCGCTGTACCACGGGCTGTACGGTGCGCGCCCCTTCGACGGGGACGACGCGGGCACGCTCATGCGGCAGAAGCTGGAGTTCAGCCTGGCCGCGACGCCGTCCGGCGTGACCGTCCCCGCGTGGGTCCGCCGTGCCGTGGTGCGCGGGCTCTCTCCCGATCCGGCCGACCGCTGGCCGACGATGGATGCCCTGCTCGACGAGCTCGGCAACGACCCACGGGTCGCACGCCGCAAGTGGCTGACCGCGGCGGCTGGCGTCTCCGTCATGGTCGGGTCGGTCGTCGGCGTCCAGTACTACCGCAGCCAGCGGCCCGACAAATGCGGGGGGTTCGGCGACGAGTTCACCGCCGTATGGAACGCCGATCGCAAGGCCGCGACCAAAGAAGGGCTCCTGGGTGGTCTGACCGTAGGCACAGACGAGGCTTGGGTTGCCACGGCCTGGGACAAGGTCGAAGGCGCGGTCGACGGCTACGCCGAGCAGTGGGTCGCGATGAGCACCGAAGCCTGCGAAGCCACGCACGTGCGAGGCGAGCAATCGCCGCGGCTGCTCGGCTTGCGCCAAGACTGCCTGCACGAGCGCCTGGCCGAGGTCGACGCGCTCGCCGAGATCATCAGCGACGCGGATGAAACCGTGACCGCTCGCGCACTGCAGGCGACCATGGATCTGTCGCCTCTGTCGCGGTGCGCCGATTCGGAAGCGCTCGCCGCCGCCGTGGAGGGCCCGCCAGACGAAGCGACACGCGACGCCGTCAAGGCAATGCGCCGCGGGCTGTCGAGGGTCAAGGTGCTGCATGCCACCGGCCGGATCGACGAGGCCACCACGGACGCGCAGGCCCTGCTCGAGACCGCACGCGGGCTCGACTATCCACCCGCGGTCGCCGAGGCCCGGTTTCGGCTGGGGACGGTCGAGGGCGCAGCGGCTGACGTGCGCCCGGCCGAGGACGACCTGCAGGAGTCCGCGTGGCTCGCCGCATCGGTCAAGCACGACACGATCGCAGCGTCGGCGGCCACTGAGCTCGTTTCGGTCGTGGGCCTGGGCCTGGACAAACACCACGCGGGACTCGGCTGGGCGCGGCACGCCGAGGCGGCCGTCAAACGCATCGGCTTGGGCGGCATGGATGAGGCTGTCCTACGCCACAATATCGGCGAAATTCACCTCGCCGACGGGGATTGGGCCAAGGCGATCGAGTCGTTCGAGGCCGCGATGGCCATCTACGACAAGCTCCCGCGGACCGAGCTCGCCGTCGCTGCGCTTCTTCGCAGCCTCGGTGATGCGCGCATCGGCGAGGGCCGCCTCGATGAGGCCGACACGCACTTCGGGCAGGCGCACGAGCTGCTCGCGGACGCGGCAGGACCCACCCACCCCCTCGTCGCGCGGGCCCTCGCGGGCAAGGGGCGCGTGGACGCGGCACGGGGCCAAGGCGCCGCGGCGCGTGAGCACTACCAGGCTGCACTGTCGATCGTGGAAGGTGCCGTCGGCTCCCAATCCGTGCAGCTCGCCCCTATCTACCAGGACCTGGGGCGTCAGCGGGTCGCCGACAAGGACTACGAACAAGCCATCGTCGCGCACAAGCGGGCGCTGGATCTGATGGTCGCGACGCTCGGCGACCACCCCCGCGTCGCTCGGGCGCTGCACGAGCTGGGCCGTACCCGGCTGGCGGCGGGCGACCGAGCCGCCGCCCGCCGCGACTACAGCCGCGCGCTGCAGATCTGGGAGAAGAGCCGCGGCAAAGACCACCCCGACCTCGCGTTTGGGCTCACACAGATAGCGTTGCTCGACCTCGATGAACAACAGCCCAAGCAGGCGATCGAGCGGCTCGAGCGCGCGCTCAAGGTTCGCGGCCGCAAGGGGCTCAAGCCCGTGCTGCTGGCCGACACGCAGTTCGCCCTGGCACGCGCCCTGTCGATGAGCGGCGAGGACAGAGCACGGGCCCGCGAGTTGGCGAGCAAGGCTCGCGAAGCCTACTCCGCCGCGGGTGCGTCGGGCGCGGCTTCCGTGGGTCACGTGGATCGTTGGCTGGAGTCGACTGCCGACGAAGCCAAGCCGCCCGAGACGCCCAAGCCCAAGTAGGCGAATGTGAACGACAACCCGCCCCCTGTCCCCGTCGACCTGTCGCGCGTCGTCATCGACGCCGCGTCGGTGAAGCTCCTGGCGTACGGCTTTTGCAAGAAGAAGCGCGTCGTTGTTCTGGGGCGCGTCGACCCGGAGGCCGCAACGGCCGTCATGGTGGGCATGGCCGAGGTTGGCGATGCCGAGCTTCTCAGTACGCTGCAGTCCTTCTTGCACCGTCCTATCGAGGCGGTTCCGATGCGCCCCGCGGATCTTCTCCGCGCTCTGGATGCGGGCTACGGCATCGTGGCCGACGTGGGCGCCCAACCCGCGCTGGCTGTCGATGGGGCGGCCTCCTTGGTAGCAGGCGATCCGATCGACGCCTGCGTTTTGGATCTGCTGCAGCGAGCCCGCGGCGAGGGGGCGACCGTCGTGCACGTCATGCCCTGGAGTACGGGGCTGGCGCTGCGGGCAAGGGTCGGTGGTGTGCTCCGCCCCATGGCCTCACCCATTGCGCCCGAGCAGGCCGCACTCGTGATCGACCGACTGTGCGAGCTGGCGGAGCTGCCCCCGAGCGAGGGCCCTGCGGTGGCCCGCGGCTCGTTCCGTTTGCAACCGGCCGATGCCGAGGGCGTGCCCACCGTGGTCGCGGTGGCTCGGGCGCCCTCCCCTCATGGGCCCGAGGTCGTGCTGACGTTCGCGCGGCCAGTCGCGCCGCGGAAGCTGGACACGCTGGGCCTGGAAACGACGCCGCACGAGTTGATCTGTGCGCTGCTGGCCGGCCGTGACGGGCTGGTGTTGGTCGCGGGACCGGGCCGGAGTGGGCGCACGACCACCCTGACCGCCATGGTTGCCGAGCTCGACTGTGGCCGACGCCGCGTGGTCGCACTGTGCGACGTGGTGAGCGCGGTGCCCGGCGTCGATGTTCGTTCGCCGACGACGTTTGGCGGCGATCTGGCCTCGGCCATCGCGGGCGCCGAGGCGCTCGACGCGGACGTCCTTGTGCTGGACGATCTGCGGGACGAGGCGGCGTGGACAGCCGCGGTCCAGGCCGCGGAGCACGGCCGCTTGGTGTTGGCGACCACGCACGCGGTCGATGCGGTTGGCGGCATCACGTCGCTGGACCGCGCGGGCGTGTCACGCCCCGCTACGGCCGACTTGTTGCGCGGTGTCGTCGCGCCACGCCTGCTGTCGCGGCTGTGTCCCAACTGCCGGACCGCGGGCGACAACGGAGAGTGGACCGCGGTCGGCTGTGACGCATGCGCCAGCACAGGCAGCGAAGGAGAAGCTGCCGTATTCGAAGTCCTGTGGATCACGCCCGGGTTGGCCGACCGGGTCGCCGCGGGTGCCAACACCTCTGAGATCCGCACCCAGGCGATAGCAGACGGCCTCCGCACGCTTTTGGACAGCGCCGCGGCCCTGGTCGATGGTGGGGTCGTCTCGCGCGCAAGCGTGCGCGCAGGCCTCCCCCTACGCCTGCTGCAGTGAGTCAGTCCTCGCAGCGGTCGCACGCATCGGACGCGGCGTTGCATTGCGCGCCCGCACGCTCGCACGCCAGTGCGTAACGCTCTTGGTCTGCGTGCGACTCTGCCAACGAGCAGATCTGCGCCGCGAGCTCGCACGTGGACTCGGCGATGTCACAGATTCGTGTGCAGCGTGGCGACTGCCCGCGACCCGCGAACGCAACTTCAGACTCTTCGTCGGCATCGGAAAGGGACGGCGCCGACGTGGGAGCGCTTGGGGTGCTCGGCGCCCGCGGACCAGGCTCTGCCACTTCGGCCCAATCCCTGTCAGCACCGCCATCGCCCAGCTCCACCCGCTCAGGCTCGGGCTGGGGCCGCGGCTCGGCGGGGGGCTGAGCCGGAGCGGCCGTGGACGAGGCATCCGTGGTCGAGACATCCGCCGCGACGGCCTCGGGCACAATGCCAAGCTCGGCAAGGCGGGCTTGGTTGTCGGCCAGCGCGCGCTCGGCCTCTTCGATCGATGAGACTGGCGGCTGCGCCAACGACTTGCGCGCTCGGTTGGAACTGCGCGCGCACGCGGGCAGCACCAACGCCGCGAGCACCACAGCACAGCTACGCGCTGGTGCAGCCATCACAGGCCTCCTGTGCCCAGCCGCAATCGGTCTGTGCCCGACCGCACGCGTCGGTGTATCGCGCCTCGTCGGCGTGGTCCGTTGCCAAGCGGCACAGGTGGTCTTCGAGCTCGCAGATAGCCTCCTTGAGATCGCAGACCCGCGTACACTGGCCCGCGTCCTCGGTCGCAGGCGTGGCCCCGTGGGCAGGACTGCCCACGACAGAGACACCCGCATCGTGCAGGGCATCCTCGAGCTCGGTCAGCTGCGACTGCAGCTCCTGGAAGCTCGGCTCGCCCCCTTCGGCGGCGGCAGCCTCGTCCTCCTCGTACGCCATACCCGCCGCATCCGCGCTGGCCGCAGAGGGGGCCATCGTCCCCTGGGGCGCCCGCTTGGCACATCCGGGCGCGACCGACCCCGCGCCCACCAGCGCCCACAGCCAAGCGCTTCGCACGATCGTTTTCAGCACTCGCGACCGATTCAAGGCACGTCTCCGAGTTCGCGTTCCAGCAAAGTCCGGTTGATATCCAAGGCGCGTTCGTAGGCGGTGAGCGCTTCGTCGTCGCGGCCCTGCCCTTCGAGCGACTCGCCCCGAAGCGCCATGAGCCGAGCTGTGAATGGGTTTGGATCGACGGCGTCGGGCTCCGGCCCCAGGCCCTCGTCGACAAGAGCGAGCAACGCGTCCGGCTCGATCGGCGCCACGTCGGGGTGGTCGAGTCTCAGCCGCACAAGGCGACCATAGACATCGTGCCGCAGCTCCATGCCCAGGTCACCGCCGCGCTCGCGGTCGGGCCACGGAAGCGTCCGGGCGTCTTCGAGGGCCTCGATAGCCCCAGCAACATCCTTGGCGCGCAGCTGCAGGTCGACCTTGCGATGCAGCACTTGCATCTGCTGGGCGAGGGCGACGACCGCCTCTGGATCTTTGCCTGCGAGCCGACCCGCCTGCGCGAGGCCGACGAGCATCAGCAACCCACCCAGCATCATGCCGGCCAAGACAGGCAGCATGCGCGTGACCCAGCCGCGAGCCGAGACGGTCATGGCGTACTCCCATCGGCCGCGATGGCATCGGCAAGCAAGCTGCTGCGCAGCGTGTCGCGACTGTCGTCGGCTTCACGGACTTGTTGCTCGCGCGCTTTGGGGGCGAGTATCGCGAACTGACGCTCGACCATCGCTGCGGTGCTGGCCGTCTTGGGCTGCGCGGGCGCCTGCGCGATAGCGGGCGTCGTCTCCGGCGTGGGCGTGGGCGGAAGCACGACCATCAGCATCACGGCTGCGGCCGCGGCTGCGGCGGCTGTCCCGCCAACCCAGGCCCAGGGTCGGCGCCACCACGCGCCCGTGGCGTCTGAGGCCGCGCGCCCCTCGGCGGCGATCGCCTCTTCGATGCTGGCCCAGTTGGCGTCGAATTGCGTGTCCGCCAGGCCCTGTGGAGCCCGCGCGTGGCGCAGCAGGTGCACGATCGCAAGCTCGGCATCCACGCTGCCCGCGTTGCCCTCGGCTTCCTGGCCCGCGCGCAACGCGTCTTCCCAACCCCCAGCGGGGTCGACTACGCCCGGTGTGGGCTGTTGGCCCGGTTGGGCTCGGCTGTCATTCCCGGTGGACATCGAAGTACCTGAGAGCGTCTCGCTCGCTGCCCGGAACGCCCCCGTCGACGCATCCCTTACGCCCAGCGGACGAATCGTTGTGTGGAGGGTGTTCTGTGTGTGTCATAGCTCCGCGGCGAGGACAATCCCTCGCTTTTCGCACGCCTGCCGAAAACTGCGACACGCGCGATACAAAAGGACGTCGAGCGTCCCAATCTTGACTTCCATGATCGTGGCGCACTCCTCGCGACTCTTGTCGTCGAGCAGGCGCAGCTGGAGCACTTGGGCGTACCGAGGGTTGAGCGTGTCGAGCACCGCGACTATCTGCTTGCGGAGCTGCTCCCGCTGAACGGTTTCCTCGCCCGGGTTGCCCGCCTCGACACCACCACCCAGCGCATCGACGTGATGAGCAAACGCGCCGCGCAAACGCTGCCGTCGCCCCGAAGCCCGCAGCAGATCCCGAGCCTTGTTCTTGGCGAGCACCTTGAGCCACCCGTAGATCCCAGAGGGTTTCCACTCGTAGCCCGCGAGCGCGCGGTTCGCCGACATGAACGTCTCGCGCAGGCAGTCCTCCGCGTCGTCGGCATCGCCGAGCATCGGGATCAGCACGTACCCGTACAACGTGCGCGCGTACGCCCGATAGATGGCTTCGAAAGCCCGGCGGTCGCCCTTTTGGGCCCGCGCCACGATCCTCTGCTCATCCGGCAGCGGTGCGGGGCGGCGGCTCACGGCGATGGAGGGTAGCGTACCCGGGATGCCTCGGCTCGATGTCCTGCTCGCGAGAAACCTGGGCCTGTCACGGCGCCGGGTCAAAGCGCTGCTGCGGGCCAAGCGAGTGACCGACGATCTCGGCAAGCGTATGGACGACGCGGGGTTGGCCCTAACCCCGACCGAGCTGCCCATCGAGGTCGCGGTGGATGGCCAGCCCCTGACGCTGCGGCACCGCTTCTCACTGTGCCTGAACAAACCTCTGGGGGTCATCACCGCGCAGCGGGATGCGCGGCACCGGACCGCGTTCGAGTGCCTGACCGATGCGCCGCTGGCTTCCGAGCTTCGCGGCGTCGGGCGGCTCGACAAGGACACCAGCGGCCTGCTGCTGTGGACGACGGACGGCACGCTCCTGCACAAGCTCACCCACCCGCGCTACGGGGTCCCGCGCACGTATCACGCTGGGCTGCGCCGTCCGTTTTCGGCGCCGCAGCCCGACCTCACGCTCGACGATGGTCATCAGCCGGTCATCGAGAGCCTGGTCTCGCTCCCCGAATCGGCCATGCACCCCGCCCTGCGGCGGTCCGAGGCTGCCTGCGAGTTCGCCGCGATCACCATCCGTACGGGCCGATTCCATGAGGTCCGGCGGATCTTCGCCGCTCTGGGCTCCGAGGTCCTGGATCTTTGTCGCGTGGAGTACGGAGGCTTGAGTCTGCCCGCGACACTCCCGCTCGGCGCGTGGGAGCCCGTGGATCTGCACGCGCACTTCAGCGGGCTCTCGCCCCGCGCTGCGCCCGCGTCGTGATCGCACACGCGCGGTAGCCCCCAGGAGCGTCGCACGTGCCGTACCCTCGCCCGCGATGGTTCGTCTCTCGACCCGTACGGGCGCCCTCCTCGCAACGTTCTGCCTAACCGCGGCTTGCGACGGCACCAAGCCGCCAGCCAAGGTCGACGCTAAGCCCGGCCCCGCAGCAAAAAAGCGCTCGGCAGGGGAGCCCGTCAAGGCCCCGGGGGACCCAGCCACGACTGGCAACGATGCCAAGCCCGCCCCCGCAGCGGAGCCAGCCGCCGACCCCAAGCCCATCGCGCCCACCACACCGCATCCCTTCTCCATCCTCGACATGCTGGCCATGGACAGGATCTCGGGTCACCAAGTCTCGCCCGACGGCTCCACGGTCGTGTTTGTCCGACGCACAACCGATCTCGAGGCCGACCGCGGCCTCACGGATCTCTGGACGGCTCCAATCGGCGGTGGACCGGCCAAGCGCCTCACCTTCGACCCTGCCTCCGATGGCTCACCGCAGTGGGCGCCCGACGGAAAGTCGATCCTTTTTCTCTCCAGTCGCAGCGGCACCACCCAGGTGTGGCAAGTGGGCCTGGAGCGAGAAGCCCCCGAGCAGCGCACCGATCTCCCCCTGCCCGTCAGCAACTTGATGGTCGATCCCACGGGGACGCGGCTGGTGTTCTCGATGGATGTCTTCCCTGACTGCCACGAGGCGGGCAAACCGAGCCAGGTCGTCACGTGCACGAGCGAGCGACTGGAGGCGCGCGAAGCCGACAAGAGCAACGGCCACGTCTACGACGGTGGCTTCGTACGGCACTGGGATACCTACGGCGACGGACGGCGCACACACCTGTTTTCACGGAGTGTCGCGGGCGGCGACGACCCGGTTGACCTGCTGGCCGGGATGGACGCGGACTCGCCGAGCAAACCGTTTGGCGGCACCGAAGACGTGGCGATCTCACCCGACGGCACGACCGTTGTATTCGCCGCGCGCGACGTGGGCCGACAAGAACCTTGGTCGACGAACTTCGATCTATTCAGCGTGCCGATGACGGGCGGCGCCCCGAAGAAGATCACGGAGAACCCCGCCTGGGATGCCCACCCCGTGTTCTCGCCCGACGGCAAGACGCTCGTGTACGCGGCAATGCGGCGCCCGGGCTACGAGGCGGACCGCTTCGTCGTGCAAACGATGGCGTGGCCCGACGGCACCGCCACCCCCCTGACCGAGGACTGGGACCGATCCGCACGCGACATCGTGTTTGCCCCGAACGGCAAGTCGCTGTGGGTGACCGCGCAAGACGTCGGGCAGGTCGCGTTGTTCTCCGTCTCCATGGCGGATGGCACGACCAAGCGCCTTGCCACCGACGGCACCATCTCCGGGCCGGTCCCGGTCGGCAACGAGGTCGTCTTTGCCCGGCACGATCTCGCCTCGCCGGCCGAGCTGTTCGCGATGCCCTCGGAGGGTGGCCCGCTTCGCGCAATCACCACGGTGAACGCCGACAAGGTCGCGGCCGCACAGACTGGCGAGTACGAGCAGTTCTCGTTCGCGGGCGCCAACGGCGACACCGTCTACGGCTACGTGGTCAAGCCCGCCAACTTCTCCGAGGGCGACAAGGCCCCGATCGCCTTCCTGATCCACGGCGGCCCGCAGGGTTCGTTTGGCAACAAGTTTCACTACCGCTGGAACCCTCAGGCCTATGCCGGAGCTGGGTATGCCTCGGTCATGATCGACTTCCACGGCAGCACCGGATACGGGCAAGGCTTCACCGACGCCATTCGCAAAGACTGGGGTGGCGCGCCGCTCGAGGACCTGCAAAAGGGCCTCGCAGCGGCGATCGCCAAGTACCCGTTCCTCGATGGCGAGCGCACCTGCGCCCTGGGTGCCAGCTACGGCGGGTTCATGATCAACTGGATAGCGGGGCAGTGGCCGGATCGCTTCGACTGCCTCGTCAACCACGACGGTGTGTTCGATCAGCGCTCGATGTACTACGCCACCGAAGAGCTGTGGTTCCCCGAGTGGGAGCAGGGCGGTCCGTACTGGGAGCAAGCCAAGCAGTACGAAAAGCACAACCCCGTGCTGTTCGTGGACCGATGGCGCACACCGATGCTGGTCATCCATGGCTCGCGGGACTTTCGTGTTCCCGAGGAGCAGGGCCTGGGGGCGTTCAACGCACTTCAGCGGCGTGGAATCAAGAGCCGCTACCTACACTTCCCCGAGGAGAACCACTGGGTGCTGTCGGCCGCCAACGGCATCCAGTGGCATGAGACCGTGCTCGGCTGGATGGCGGAGCATACCAGCACCAAGTAGCCGCGCCCCGCTTAGCAGCCGGGCATGCGTAGCGCGCACGAGTTGAGACACGCATCGGTCTCATCGGCGTTCATGTCGTCGCACGTCTCCTCGGGAGCGTCGACGACCCCGTTGCCGCAGGTGGGCGTCGGCGCGCAGCACAGCGCGCGAACCTCCTGCTCGGTGCAGCCAAACGCCGATGGACAGACCGGACGCGAGCTGCCGTATCCGCAGTTGAGCGGAGGGTCATCGGAGAGCGAGGTCACCCCGTCGTAGGGCCCGAGCGTGTAGTGCCCCGCCCCGTTGCCGTTACGGCAGTAGATCTCGCCGACGACCACTTCGCCCGTGCCAAACGCACCCGTCGCGACGTTCCAGCCCGCGTTCCGGTTGATGTGTTGCTCGCGGCTGCACAACCCCCACCCCGCCGGACACAGGATCTCCATGTCCTCCTCGCAGGTTGTGTCGGTCGGGTCGTCGCAAAGCACCATATCGCCGCCGGGCGCTATCGACAGCAGGTCAGCACCGTTGGAGCACGCCAGGTTGTCGAAGGTGCAGTTGGTGCAGTCGGGCGTCGGCGCTTCGCACTGCTCCCCGGCCGCTGCGTTCACGACCCCGTCCCCGCACAAAGGCGCTGTGCAGTCCGCATCGCACGTCGCCGTGTTCCCTCCGTCGTCGCAGATTTCTCCCGCCAGCGCGTTGAAAACGCCATCGCCACATTCGGGCGTGGTGCAGTCCGCATCACACGCCGCCGATTCGATCATGTCATCGCAGTCCTCACCCGCGGCCAAGTTGGCGAGCCCATCGCCACACATCGGGAGCGAGCAGTCCGAGTCGCACGTTTCGGACTCGCCCCTGTCGTCGCACGCCTCGCCCGCAGCCTCGTTCACAACGCCGTCGCCACACTCGACGAGGGTGCAGTCGTCGTTGCAGGTCTCGGAGCGGCCCGCGTCGTCACACATCTCGACCAAATCGTTGACCAGGCCGTCTCCGCACTCCACTGCCGTGCAGTCGACGTCACACATCGTCGACTGCCCCGAGTGATCGCAGAACTCTCCCGCGGTCGCGTTGGTCTCTCCATCACCGCACACCGACAATGTGCAGTCCGCATTGCATCTCGCCGACTCGCCCCTGTCGTCGCAGGCCTCGTCGCCCGCGACGACACCGTCGCCACAAACCGCAGGCTCACCCGAGCTCCCGCTGTCGGCGTCGTCCGTACCGCCGCTCGACGCCCCATCGGCCCCGCCGCTCCCCCCCGAGGATGCCCCCGAGAGCGAGACGCCCACCGTCGCACTCAGCTCTCCCGTCACCTCGCCATCGTCGTCGCCTCCGGCGGTGGTCCCGCCAAATGCCCCGGGCTGCGTCGTTGCGTCCGGGCAGCCCACCAAGGCGACGGCCAACACGCTGAGACAAGCGCCGCGGGAAACGGCTCGGGATGAAAAGTCAATGAGCACGGCCCATGCTATCAGCCGTACGGCCCATGCGACGCCGCTCTGCGGCCCTGCGCGACAACGGCGGAGCGGCGCACAGCCACGCGCAAGCCGATTTCTTCAGGTCACCGGACGGGCCTCCTGGTAGCATGACGGGCAAGGGCCGTACCTCTGCGCGGGCAACGCTCACCGCCGCGTGGTCCCGTTTCGCAAATAGGACGAAACAGCTCCGCGACTCGTTCCGTTTAGCCCACTGTTCCCCCCCTGGACCCGCCCGATCCGTGAAGCCAAAGGACGCATACGCAGCGATCCTGCAGGACCTGCAGCGAAACCAGTCCTCGCGACGGCAGCATTTTCTGCCCGCGCTGATGCTGGTGGCGATCGTCGTCGTCGGGTTCTTTGTCGTCATGCACACCCGGCCGGACCTCATGGACCAGCCGCCGCTGGTGCTGGCGCTTCAGTGCATGCTCTGGGCGCTTTGCCTGCTCGTCATGCCCGCGATCGGGGTCGGTCTGTTCTTCCCCAGCCGCGGCCTCCGCATCGGGCTCGCCGTCACCGCGGTGTTTTGCGCTACGGCTGCCACCACAGGCTGGCCGATCGGTGATCACATGCACGGCGGGCACGGCGGCTTCGGCCGTTGTGGAGGCCTCGTCATCGGCACCGGGGTCTTGCTGCTCGGCGTGGGGTTCTTGTCCGGAGCGTTTGTCCAACGCAGGCGAATGACCGCCATTTTCTGGGTGGCCGCTGGCCTGACCCTCGCGGCGCTCAACGTCGTCACCTGGCATTGCCCGGAGTCGGGGCTCATGCACATCCTCCCCAGCCACGTGGGCGGAGCCGCCATCCTGCTCGCCGCTGCCGTCGCCATCGGCATCATCAGCCACCGCCGTGCCGCCCGGGACGACGCTGGCGACGCGTCGTGAGCACCGTCGTCCCGCTCCGCATCACCGCCTGCGTCCCACAAACACGGGTTGAGGGGCCACACCTACGCGCGGCGGTCTGGGTCGCCGGGTGCACGATCGGCTGCCCTGGATGCTGCAACCCGGAGATGTTCGACCCGAGCCGAGGGTCGAATACCGACGCCGCGGCGCTGGTGAGGGAGTTCGGCTCGACCGTGGAGGGCCTGACCATCCTCGGCGGCGAGCCCCTGGAGCAGCTCGGCGGCGTCGCCCAGCTGGCCGAGGCCGCGCAAGCACGGGGACTTGGCGTGATCGTCTCCACCGGGTTTACGGAAGCGGAGGCCCGCCAACGCGCCGGATTTGCCAGTCTGTGGCCGCACATCGACACGCTGATCGCCGGCCCTTTCGTGGCCTCACTGCGCGAGCCCGTCGGTGGCCGCAAGATGGTCGGTTCCAGCAACCAGCGCCTCGTTCATCGGACCGATCGCTACCGCGACCCACAGCTGTGGATCGGACCGCGCGGTGCCGAGGTTGTCCCCGATGGGCGCGGCGGTGCGACGGTCGTCGGAGATCCTGGGCTCGTCGCTCGCGTCCGACGGCGCCTGCACGTGGCCTCGAGCGGCTGCTAACCTGCGTTGCATGGCCAAACGCGTGCCACAGTTCTGGCTCATCAAGAGCGAGCCCAACGACTATTCCATCGACGACCTCGCGCGCGACGGACGTGAGCCGTGGGATGGCGTTCGCAACTACTCGGCACGCAACCTGATGCGCGACAAGATGGCGGTCGGCGACCTCGTCCTGTTTTACCACTCCAGCACCAAGCCAGTGGGCGTGGTCGGCATCGCACGCGTCGCGTCCGAGGCCTACGCCGACCCAACCCAGTTCGACACCCGCAGCAAGTACTTCGACCCCAAGTCGACCGCAGACAAACCCCGCTGGCAGCTGGTGGACATGGAGTTTGTTGAAAAGCTGCCGCGCATGGTCGAGCTCGACGAGATCAAGGCCGACCCAGCCTTCGACGGGATGGTGCTCGTCACGCGCGGCCGGCTCTCGGTCCAGCCGGTCGAGCGCTCGCACTTCGCGCAAATTCTTCGCCTCGGTGGCAGCAAGACCAAGGTCCGGGCGCGGTAGCGACGCGGCGCTACCGAACGCTGGGTGATGGCACGGCCGCGATCTCAGCGAGCAGTGCCTGCTTGTCGGTCGGCTCCATGAACGAGTGCTCGATGGACGTCCGCGCAAGGCCGCGGACGCGCTCCGCGTCCCAGCCGAACCCCGCGACGCAGCGCTGGTACTCGCGGCACAGATCCGTGCCGAACAGCGGAGGATCGTCGGACCCGATCGAGACCTGCAAACCCGCCGCCAGCAAAGCGGGGAGCGGGTGTTCGGCGAAGGTCGCCACGACGCCCGTGTGCACGTTGCTCGTGGGGCAGACCTCCAGCGGAACGCCCGTGGCGGCCAGGTGCCGCACGAGTTCAGGATCCTCCAAGCAACGCACGCCGTGGCCAAGACGCTCGGCCCCAAGGACCTCGAGTGCACCCCAGATGCTCTTGGGCCCTGCCTGCTCCCCCGCATGGGGCAATGAATGCAGCCCCGCCTGCCGCGCGGCGGTGAACACGTCGGCGAGCACGCGGGGGTCATCGGTCTCGCGCTCTGGGCCGCCAACACCAAACCCGACCACAGACCCCGGGTCCAGGGCAGCCATCGCCAGCGCGCTACGCAGCGTGGGCTCGGCCTGCTCGGGCAGCGAACGGACGACGTCGTAGACCCACCGCATTGTCACACCCAGCTTCGCCGCGGCCGCGCGTCCGGAGACCAAGCCCTCGGCGATGCGCTCCCGACCCACCCCACGCGTCTCATGACTCATCGTCGTAAACGTCACCTCCGCGTACCGCACGCCCTGAGCGCGCAGTCGCTCGGCGAGTGAGACGACAGCGTCGTGGAAGTCCTCGGGCTCCTCGAAGCAGTTGCAGATCGCCATGTAGCAGCCGAGGAAGCGGCCAAAGTTGCCAAAGCCTTCACCCGGCGGCGGATAGCGCGGCAGGGGCGTCCCGCGGCGGATCGCGAGTTTGCGCGCCAACGCCTCATCGACAGACCCTTCGAGGTGCAGGTGCAGCTCAGCCTTGGGCAGAGCGGCGATGAACGCGTCCAGCGATCCCACGCGCACGACCGTAGCAATCTCGGCGCACCCGGAACACGGCTTCGGCGCACCGAACCGTGGTACTTCCGCGGGGAGCCCGATGAATCTCGACGAAGACGAGCCGCGCGTCAGCGGGCGCCCCATTCCGGCCCTCGTTGCGGCAGTGCCGCTGGTCGTGCTCGCCGCATTGCTGACGATCGTCCTGGTCGTCCTGCGCTCGGAGACGTTCGAGGGCACGGGCCACCTACCCCTGGTCGGGGCCGCCGCCGTTGCCGCTATCGTTGGTCGAGCCTACGGATGGGACTGGGCGAGCATCGAAGCGGGCATCACGGGGGCCGTTCACCGAGCCATGCCCGCGATCTTGATCCTGCTGGTCATCGGCATGCTGATCGGCACATGGCTGGCTTCGGGAGTCGTGCCCGCGCTGATCGCCTTGGGGCTAGACCTGCTCTCTCCCGAGTGGTTTCTCCCCACCACGTGCGCCGTGTGCTCCATCGTGAGCCTCGTCAGCGGGAGTTCCTGGACGACGGCGGGCACCGTGGGGCTCGCCATGATCGGGATCGGTGATGCGCTCGGTGTCGACCCGGCCAAAACCGCAGGCGCCATCGTGTCGGGCGCGTACTTCGGCGACAAGCTCTCGCCGATGAGCGACACCACCAACCTCGCGCCCGCGATGGCCGGGACGGACCTGTTCTCGCACATCGGTCATCAACTCAAGACGACGGGGCCGGCGTGGGTCATCGCGATGGTCATCTACTCGCTGATGGACTCGGGCGCTGCCGCCCAAGGCGACGCAGAGACGGTCGGAATCGTCGCCGCGCTCGCCGCGAACTTCGAGCCGGGGTTGCTGCAAGCGTTACCGCCGCTGGTGGTGCTGTTGATGGTCCTGCTGCGGATGCCCGCACTCCCCACACTGGTCGCCGGGATGGCGCTGGGCGGGGTGGTTGCGTTGATCGAGGGCACGGCCGTGCAGGGGGTGCTGACGGCCATGATGTCGGGGTACGTCGCCAAGACGGGCAATGCCGGGCTCGACGAGTTGCTCACGCGCGGCGGAATGCTGGGCATGAGCGGCACCGTATTTCTCGTGTTCTGCGCGATGGCCTTTGGCGGGGCCATGGAGGCGACGGGGATGTTGCGGACGCTGGCCCAACGCTTGCTCTCGATGGCCAAGACGGCCGGCTCGCTCATCGCGACCACTGTGCTGACCGCGGCCGGACTCAACGTGGTCGCCGCCGATCAGTACGTCTCGATCGTCGTGCCAGGGCGTATGTACGCTGGCGCATACCGCGACATGGGGCTCCACCCGAAGAACCTGTCACGCGCCCTCGAGGACGGCGGAACGATCACCTCGCCGCTGATCCCATGGAACTCCTGCGGCGCGTACATGGCCAAGGCACTGGGCGTCGCGACGGGTGACTACTTCGTGTACGCCCTGCTCAATCTGATCAACCCGCTCATCTCCATCGCTTACGGATTCTTGGGGTGGACGATCGCTCCGCTCGATCCGGAGACCGCCGAGCCCGAGCCCGCCGCCGATCCCGAGCCCGGCTCCGACCCCGCCTAGCTGCGGGTAGACTCCCGAGCCCATGGATAAACCGGACACTGGCTACGACGAGGACGAGGCCAGCCTCATCCTCAAACGGGCTGCAGAGCTGGCGGTGCAGCCCCACGCGCAGGCTCGCACGTCGCTCGGGGAGCTCGAGGAGGCCGCGGCGGGTGCGGGCATCGACAAGGCGCTGGTGCGGCAAGCCGCGGCCGAGCTGGCAACGCAGTCGCCGCCCAGCCCCGACGCCACCGCCCTCGTCTCCGTCCCCGAGCCCCCCGCGCCTGAGGCGGGAGGCTGGCTGGGTGCGCCCACGCAGCTAACCTACGAGCACACCGTGCCGGGTCGGCTCGACGACGACACGCGCAACGCGGTCGTGTCGGCCCTGCAGCGCTACTACAACGGCCCGGGGACGTTTCAATCCAACAAGCGCGAGTTGGTCTGGCAGCCCCGAAACCAACGCTCGGTCACGGTGAGCCTCAATCGGCGTCGGCCGGGCGTGGCCCTACGCATCAACGAACGCAACAACGGACTTGCCGGCGGCTTGTTCGGCGGCATCTTGGGGGGCGGGGCTGGTGTTGGCATCGCCTGGATCCTGCCGGTCGCCATTGCGGCCCTGGAGGCCCCGGCCGCCATTCCCGTGCTGTTCGTGCTGTGGATGGCCGCGCTTTGGTACTTCACCCGCGCCATCTTTGTCACCGCAGTCCGTGCCCGCCGCCGCCAGCATGCCGAGGCGATCGAGGGGCTGGTTGCCGTCATCGCCGACGGCGCCAGGCCCCGCGCACACGGGGCCGATTCCAACGACTCCAACGACTCGTACGATTCGGCGGACTGACGGACTATGGCGTGTACAGCTGCGGCTCGCGGATGACGGTGACGGGGCCGTGCTCGCGCAGCGCGTCCATGTTGATACGCCGCGGATCGCCGACCACCATCAGTACGATGGGGCGCCCCTGGATGTGGTCCCGCCAAAAGGACTCGACGTCGTTCCACGACAGCTTGGGGTACTCGCGCGCACGCAGTCGGCCCGGGTCGGTGGCATACCCCTGCCATCCCCACTCGGCAATCGTCTGCGGGAGATCACGGAACTCCGGGTAGGCCGTTTCTTGGCCCCGGGACAAGGCCCCGCGCATCGCCCCCATTCGCTCCGGCTTTTTGGGCAGGTCGGTCAGCATCGACTTCATGACCGTGACCGCCTCCTCCATCTTGTCGGCCTGGCACCCGATGTAGCCGTAGGAATACCCGGGCCGGTTGGCGACGGCAGTCTTGTGGTAGCCGCCGTACACCGAGTACGCCAGCGCCCGATACTCGCGGACCTCTTGGAACAAGAGTCCACCCATGCTGCCCGAGAGATACTCCTGATAGGCGTCGCGCCGTGCAGCCTCGGCGACGGGAATAGGATCCCCTTCGACAAAGAAGTACAGCTGCGCTTGCACCGTGTTGCGCTTGGGCACAAAGAACACCTGGCTGCCCTCAAAGGCTTGGCGCGGGCGCTCCACGGGCAGGACGGATGGCTCGGGCTCGGTGGGCCAGGTGATGGCGCGGCGCAAAAGCACGGCAACCTCGCCCGCGTTCTTCTTGCCCACGTAGTGGATGGCCGTCTCCCGCTGCTGGACATCGCGCCACGCTCGCAGCAAGGAGTCCGGGCCGAACTTTCGCAGCGCGCGCATGCCCTGCCGTCGTGTGGCCGACCCTTCGCCGTACAGCACGTACTCCCAAAGCGCCTCGAGCACTTCCTGCGGCTCGTCCCGATAGATCCGCTCGGTCGCCCACGCCTCGCGCTTGACCGAACGAAGTCGGCGACTGTCCGATGCAGGATCGGTCATCAGTTGGTTGAGCAAGCCCAGTGCCTCCGCCAGATGCGCCTCAGGCCCCTCCAGCGTGACCACAAACGCCTCGTCCGTGCTGTCCATCGACAGGGTCGTCGCGATCTCGTACAGCGCCTTGGTGAACCCGTCGGCGCCGTGCGCCTCGGTTCCCACCTTGGGCAGATACTCGGCCAGGCGCACAAGCTCGGGACGCGCGTGATGCCCAATCCCAAACCGCAGCGACAGCGAGTAGATGTCGTTGTGCGGATTGGCGGCCACGGTGAGTTCCGCGCCCTTGGCCACGGGCACCCGTGTCACGGCGCCGTCAAAGTCGACGAAACGAGGCGAGGCGGTGGAGTCCGCCAGAGGGTGTGTCGCTTTGTAGTAGGGAGAGCGGGCCTCGCGGGTCGGCACGACTGGCGTGAACTCAGGCTTGTCGAGCTTGCCGGGGCGATGAAACCCGACCCGGGACCGAAACGAGAGAAAGTCGTCTCCTATCCATCGGTCGGCCGCGCCTGCGACCTGCGCAGCACTGGCTGACTTCACGCCGAGGACCATGTCGATGTACGCGTCCCAGGACTGATGGCGCGCCCAGGTGTCGGCCATCGCCAAGGCGCGCGCGTCGTTGCTCTCCCATTGCGATCCGATCTCTCGCAGCAGATTGCGTCGGGCCGCTTCGATCGTCGAGGCCTCGACTCGCCCCTCGCGGAGCGCATTAATACTCTCACGCACCATTTTCTCGGCGCGTCGCAAGCGCTGCGAGACGATGCGCGGCGCGTACAGCAAGACCAGGCCATCCTGGTCGTGGAACTCGGTGGGGATGAGCATCGCCAGCAGCAGCTTGCCGTCGTCGACCAGGCGGTCGAGCGTCCCGGCACCGTCGTCATTGGACAAGACACGCTGCGCTATCTGGAGTGCGGCGTAGTCCTCGTGCCCCTGGCCAGGCGTGTGAAACGCCATCGCACCCGCGCGGATCGGGGTCAGCCGCTTGGTCACCACCTGTCGGCCGGCGAACGTTGCGACCGCCGTCGAAAGCGGTACCGCTTTTTCACCACTGCGCCAGCCACCGAACTTCTCCGCGATAAGCGGCGCTATCGTGGCGGCCTCGAAATCTCCCGACAGGACAAGCGCCATGTTGTTGGCGACGTAGTACCGCTCATAGAACTCACGCATCGCCAACAACGAAGGGCGCTTGAGGTGCTCTACCGTCCCCAAGATCGGCTGCTCGCCGTAGGGGTGGCCGGCAAAAAACGAGCGCATGAACTCCTCGTATGCGGGCTCCATGAAGCCGTCCAACGAGCGGTTCTTCTCTTCGTAGACGGCCTCGAGCTCCGATGGGAAGAGCCGAAAAACCGGCTCCTCGAAGCGATGTGCGTACAGATCGAGCCACGCGTCCATTTGGCTCGGGGGAAAGAGGTTGTAGTAGGCCGTGATGTCGTTGGTCGTAAACGCGTTGACCCCAGTCCCGCCCTGCTCGGCTATCAGGTTGTCCATCTCCCCTGGGATTGCCCACTTGGCCGCCGCCTGCGCGGCAGCGTCGATCTCCTTTTGCAGTCGCGTGCGCTCAGCGTCGGTCGTCGCGACGGCATATTGCTCGTACAGGCGCTCGATCGTCTCCAGGTGGGGGCGCTCCTTGGCATAGTCCATCGTCCCCATCTCGGTCGTGCCCTTGAAGAGCATGTGTTCGAGATAGTGCGCGATGCCGGTGTGCTCCGCGGGATCGTTCTTGCCGCCCGCGCGGACGATCACTGCACCAAAGACCTCGGCACGCTCGTGATTCTCCGACAGCAGCACCGTGAGCCCGTTTGGCAGCCGCATCTCCACGACACCGATGGGGTCGTCTTTGAAGCGTTGCACCACTGCCCCCTTCGGCGCGGCCTGGGCCAACGCCGGGAAAACGAGCATGACCGAAACCAGAACAACCGAGAGACAGGTGCGGACAAACCGGCCTCTGGCTACCGAACAACGCCTGCTACAGGGCACAGAGGCGTCTTTATCATGTGCCCCAGCAGGGCGGTAGCAGCGCGTAGCTAGCCATTGTCGCCGCATTCGTCCCAACGGACTGCGGCGCTAAGCTGTCAAAACGCGCGCGCTACCGCGATAGGGACGAGACGACACTGGCAAAAATGCCCAATACACGGCCTCGAATCATCACTTCTGAGTTGGCGCATCGGCGCTCCCCGCTTACGTTGATGCCATGGTCGATCGCCGGTCCCCACTTTCCCACCTGTGCGCTCTGGGGACCTTGGCGGCATCGGTCGGGCTGCTCGCTGGGCCAACACAGGCTGACGCCCGCACGCCCCTCGTCAAAGAGAGTGCCGAATCCGAGCCAGAGCCCGCCGAACGCAAGCGACGGATCCCGTACCGGGCGCTTGAGGTCCAGGGCGTCGTGGTGGGACAGCTGCTCCCAAGCCCGGCCTTCGGCGTCGATGCCGCTGCGGTGATCGGCTCCGATACGTTTCAACTCAGAGCTGGCGCACTGGTGCTGGGGATCCCTCCGTTCAAGCTCGGGACGGGCAAGGTCGGCAATACGCTTGCGGTGGCAACCGCGGACATGTGCGTTGGCAAGAGCGTATTCCGTAGCCAGATTCGGATGTGCGTGGGCGGCCAAGGCGGGGCCATGCGCCACCGCTGGATCGGCATCGAGCCCGAGGGCCGCAACCTCACCCCGTGGTGGGCGGGCACCATCAAGAGCGACTACCGCCATGTGATCACCGAGAAGTTCGGCGTGATGTTTGGCGCAGGAGTCGTGATCCCCATCGTGGGGCCGCGATTCCGGGGCTACAACCAACTGGGCAGTCCGGGCCCGCTCGTGCTGCCCGGCCCGGTCGGGGGGCAGCTGAGCGTCGGCACAAGCTGGCGCTTTTAGTCGGCAGCTCGCTCCGCATCTCGATCCGTACTCCGACCCGCGAGAGACGGGTCGGCGAACACGCTCAGCCGGGCGGCGGGCAGCCGTACGTCACGTCGAGGTTCCCCTGTTGCCCCAGCGCGCTGCAGGCTTCGCCGCACAACTCGATAGCATCGAAAGGCCCCTTGGGATTGGTGTAGACCCAGCCGTCCTCCGTGCCGCAATCGCTGACTTGGTCCCACACCATCCCGCCGACCTCGACCACGACGAAGTCGGGAGCCAGCGGCTCATTGGCCAGTGGAAGCGTGCAGGAGAACACCTGACCGGCGATCTCATCCAGCGCGCTCTGGAGCTCGATCTCGTTTTGCGCGTTGAAGAACTTCTCGTCGCCATCCAGCGCCCTGCCCCCAGCGACGGCGACATCGTTGAGTCGCACAAACGTGTCCGCCTCGACCTGGCCGTCGTCCCCGACACCGACCAGGCCCGCCGTCGGATCGACGTCGATCCCGACGACGTAGGTTGGGATCCCCTCGTCGTCGAATGCCGACGCGACCAGCGTGGGCAGTCCGTCGTCGTAGTTCTCCATCAACTCGCAACCAAGGCCCGGGCAGTTGGTCTCGTCGGACGCCTCGCCGCAGTTGGCGGCGCCGTCGGTCACCAGGATGATGAAGCGATCGACGCCGTCGTCGAGCCCCTGCAAGTGGCTCAATGCACTCTGCACGCCCGCCGTGGCTGGCGTTGCGCCCATCAGGTCAGCGGTATCGGCAGGCTCCAATGACGCCAGAACAGCCTCGGCGTTCATCGCGTCGACGGCCACCTCGGGTGAGTTGTTGACCAAGCACGCCAGCGTTCCGAGCTGGTCCTGTGCGCTGGCCGACGGAAAGTACTGCGCGCCAAAGTTGATATCGGCGTTGAACGAACTCGTGACCGAGTCGACGACGTTGTACAGGCTGTTCCAGCGCGTGACGTCGGGCGTGCCGGGCCGCGCGTCGCCATCCCACACGTTGTCGGCCATGCTGCCAGAGCGATCGAGCACCAGCATCACGTTGGGCGGCACAGCATCGAGCTGAAAGTTCTCCTCGCCGCAGTTCATCTCGCCCGTCGACGAGTCGCCGTCGGCCGGGGTGTCGGTGGTGACCCCGGCGTCGTCGTCCGAAACGCTCATGGGGCCGCCGCTCGTCCCGGCGCCACTGATACCGCCTCCGGTCCCCGTCTCTGGCTCCGCGGGTGCGTCGCTCGGACACCCCCCCAACGCGACCGCCAACAATCCAAGTTCAAGTCGATATTGCCTCATCGCCAACGTCTAGTTCCCACGGCCAGTTTACGCGATGCCGCGTCCCAGCGCGCGTACGCGACGAAAGCTGCGTTGTGGCCGTCCCGCATTGCACGCACGGGGCAAAGGTCGAGACTTGTGCGTGCCGCCCCCACAACACGCACGCCTGCGTTCAAAACCGAATGGACGCGCCCTCGAAGCGAAACCGTCGGGGGCGTGGCCGCGCGGCCGTGTGGTGCGAGTCCCACTCGCGGCGGCGGTCTCGTTCCCGAAGGCCAAGCACCACGAACACCGTCCCGGTGATCAACATCAGTCCGCCGTAGGTCGTGCGAATGATGTTCAACGTGAACAGGCCCTTGCAACGATCCCCCGTCGTCTCGATGCCGACGCCCGCGAGGCGCTCAACACAATGCCCGGGCACGGTCAGATACGTGAATGCGCCGCCGCTCGCCGTCGCCAGCGCCCCCAAGGGTGCGAGGATCGACCCGATCAAGATCTTCCGTCGACCATCCGAAGGCGGCAGTTCCTTGGTGTCGGTTGGGCCCCAATAGCCGCCCGGCGGGGTGTCGAGGCTGGGCTCCGCGATCGGTGCGGGCTCCGCAGTCGCGCTGGGGGGATCCTTCCCAAACTGTGGCGCCGGCCCGGGTGTGGCGCGGGCGCCGTCCACCTCGGACGAAGGCTCCACCGCCGCGGACGACTCCGTTGCGGGTGGTGGCTCCGCCGTCGCGGCCGCTTCGGTATCAGCATCGGCATCTGCATCAGTCTCGGCGTCGGCCTCGGCCGGGGCGCTCGCCTCAGGGGCCGGGGTCGCTGGCACCTCTTGGACTGGGGACGCAGCGGCCGTTCGCGACCCCGCGACGAGCAAGGCTGCGGTAACCGCAATCGTGACCGGGCGTTTCAATCCCCTCACTTGGGTACCTGCGCGGCGAAGCGCCGGACCTGGCGCTTGTAGTAGGCCGAATCGGGTTCGAGCTCCGACGCCCGCTCCATGGCTGCCAACGCCCCGCTGGCGTCGCCCGTGGCAAGGTGGAGCTCTGCGCTCAGGTAGTTCAGATCCGCACTCTCCGGGTCCAGCACAAGCCCGGCGCGCACCACCTCGAGCCCGCGCGCGGGCCGGCAGTGCTGACGAAACGAAAACCACCCGTAGCTGGCGTGGAGGCCGGCGTCCTTCGGGTCTGTCGCGAGCATCGCATCCAACGCTTCGATGGCGGCGTCGGGCTGCCCTTGCCGATTGAGCATGCGTCCGATCTTCGAGTACGCCGAGACCGCCTGCTTGGAATCGGGAAACCGCGCTTGAAGCTGCCGAAACTCCGCGACGGCGGCGTCGGGCTGCTTGTCGAGCTTTGCCGTGACAAACAACGCACGATCGAACAGCACCTTCGCGGCAAACCCGAGCTCGTTTTTCGGGTCGGCGACAAGCACCGCGTTGAACACCCGCAGCGCGTCCTCACGACGCGCGGACAGGGCGTACGCATGGCCAAGCGCCACCTGCTTGTCCAGGTCATCGGGGGCTGCCTCCGCGTCAGCCTCGAGGTCAGCGAGCACATTGCCCCCCGCCGCGATCCGCCCGAGCGCTCCCCGTAGCGCCTCGGGTTCGAGGAAATCGACAAGTCGCCCCTTCTCGACGCCCGACGCTTCCAAGACCAGCATGGTCGGGTACGCCTGGACCTTGTATCGCTCGACCAGTTCCGGGCCCTCGCCCTTCTCAGCGTCGATGTGCACCGCAACGTAGCCGTTGCCGAGAAACTCGCCCACGGCCGCCTGTGTGAAGACCTCCTCGTCCAGCTTGTGGCAGGGCGGGCACCAGTACGCGCCGACGTCCACAAACACGAGCTTGTTCTTCGCCTTGGCCTCGGCAAGCGCCTGGTCAAAGGTGCCGTGGAACCACGTCACCGCCGAGACTATCGAGCCATCGGCCTCAACACCCGGAGCGGCCGTCGCGGGCCGGGCGGGTCCAGCATCGGGCGCCGCATCACTCACAGGCGCACTGGGGTCCGCCGCCCCTTTTTCGACAGGCGGTTTGTCCTCTCCGCAGCCTTGAGCCGCCAGCAACGCGGCAGCGCATAGGATCCACGACACGAGCGACGAGGGCATCGTCGGGAGTGTCTCACGCCGTCCCCGAGACCCGGTCCGGGGACGAGCGCGCGCACCACGGTGTATGCTCAGGGGCCGCCTGAGATGAACGACTCCTTCAAGATGTTTGTCATTGCGTTGGTCACCGCCGTGGCCACGCAACTGTTGCTCGCGCCGTACATCCTCAAACTGCAGGGGTTTCAGCCAGCCGGACAGGCGGCGGCACCAGCGCCACCTGCCGCTGCGGCCACGCCGCCCACCACGCCGCTTCCGCCGCCGGACAAACTCACCGCACCCAACCTGGAGGGACTGCCCGTGGACGCGGCACGCGAGCGTTGGCGCAAGAAGGGCATCACGATCATCGAGGACGGAGTTCGCGCCGATTCCGGCAAGGCCCCGGGCACCATCGTGCAGCAGCGCCCGTCGCCGGGCGAAGCACTCGACAGCAAGGAACTTCGTGTAACGGTCGCCCAAGCGGGCGAGGCAATTCAGGTCCCAAACACCATCGGCAAGCCGCTGGCCGACGCGCGCACCGAGCTGGTGGAGGCCGGGTTCGAAGTGCCTGCGCCAAAGACCAAGCCTCCCACCGCTGAGGTCGCGGTGGGCAACGTGCTGGCGTCCGAGCCCAACGCGGGAGCACAGGCCGCCAAGGGATCGGTCGTCCGCCTTACGGTCGCCGAAGCCGAGCAAGCCATGGTCCCCAAGTTGACGGGCATGTCGATCTCCAAGGCGCGCAAGCTCGCCACGAGCAGTGGGTTCGTCATCGGGAAGGTCCGACGGGTGGAGCACCCCGAGCGCGGCGGGGGCACCGTCCTGCGCCAAGATCCCGCCGAAGGTGCCGAGGCTGCCGCCGGCAGCACGATAGCCCTGACCGTGGTCGCACCCGACTAGTCGGCCGCGCTCGAATCGGGCGGGTCGGCCGAAGCCGTCAGTCTTCGCTGTCGGTTGCGCTGAGTCGGGCGACAAGGCTTGTCGCGACAAACCCGGCGACGACCAGCGCCAGCGCGCCGAGGATCTGCGTCACGCTCGGCGTGAAGGTCTCGATCGGGAAGTCCTTGGGCTTGATCGTGGACAGCATGTCGGCCGTCAGCTTTCGCCCTTTGACGATGTCGCCCACCACGGGCGCAACCCCGCGTTGAAATGGCCACAGTCCGACCACAGCCCCCACGAGCAGGCCGAGCAGCACACCCAGCGTAGGCCGCTCGTGCCGGTCGAGCAGCCATCGAATCAGGTTGCTGACGGCCGCAACGCCCACGACCACGCCAAGGCCGACCGGCAGGACGACCCCCAGGAGCGGATCCATGAGCGCGCTTGAATCGCCGGCCTTGAGCGCAACCTTGACCTGGTCGACGCCAGACAGGATCGCCACGTACACCCCCATCACCAGCAGCAAGTAGCCACCGCTGATGCCGGGCAGGATCATCGCCGAGGCGCCCGCTATCCCCGCGGCGAACATCAGCCCGAAACCTGCGGTGGAGGCTCCCACCCCAGTGTCGCCGCTCGCCTGCCACAGGGCGATGCCCGCCATCGCGGCGAATCCACCCGCGGCGCCAGCCCACACCTCGCGCGACCCGGACTTGATCAGCCGCCACACGATGGGCAGGCCCCCGAGCGTCAGGCCGATGAAGATGCTGTACGCGACCCAGCGCTGCTCAACAACGAAGTCTTTGACGAGTCCGGCGAGCAGCAAGATGGCTGCGAGCGCCGACACAACAACCGCGGCGAGCACCGCAAGCGACGCCTTGCGAAACTTCAGCTTGGTCAGCTCTGCGACCGCGTTGACGAAGTTGGGATACACGCCCGCCGCGAGCAACATGGTGCCGCCGCTGATACCCGGGACCAGGTTCGCCAGCCCCATCAAGACCCCACCGAAGCTGCTCCGTGCCAGGAGCCCCACCGAGACGCCCTCGCCGCCAACCTTGTCGTCGTCAGTCACGCGGCGCGAAGCCTATCACGCCACGTTGGCGGCGATTCACAGCCAATGCGGCAGCGAACCGTGCGGTGAGATGAAGTAGCGCGACGGAGACACGAACCACAAGTTGCTGACGCGACTGGTGTAGATGCAGGCAAAGGCCTCGACCTGCGCGCCGAAGCGGCTGGTGTCGAGGCGCTCCGCAAAGCTGCTCCCCCAGTACGGATTGAACGCCTCATCGACCTCTTGGGCGCGGCGCCCCACCGTGTCGGAAGTCTCTTGCTCGTAGCGGCGCAGGCGATCCGAGCGCCGCTTGACGCGGGTGCGCACGCTGTCGAGCAACGCTTTGGCCTGCTCGAGATCGGGAACCCCCGTCTCGAGCAGGTCTTCGGCGGTGATGCGCGCCAGCCCGTGCGCGAGGTTTCGTTGCCCCGAAATCTCCTCGGCGATCTCCGTGCGCAGGCGATGCAAGCTCTCGATTTCCCGCAGCGTCATCCCGCGAGCCCGACGCACCGCAAGCTCTTGGTAGAGCTCCTGCACAACGAGCGCCGTCCGCCACCCCGAGCTCTTCTTGCTGCGCACAATGTCGCCGTAAATGTGGTCGCCGACGTAAAGCACCTCATCGGCGAACGCATCGAAGGAGGCCTGGAGCCCCTGTTGGTTGCCGCCCTGATAGAGCTTGCCTCGCTGGACTTGCTGTCGGGGCGGGCCAACCTGATCGCCCCCGCGATCCAGCTCCTGAAACGGATTGTTCTCGGTGAAGAAGGCGGGCTTGCAAGCGCCGACGACCGTCCAGTCGAAGTACGCCGTCCAGTCCGGATACGACGGCAACGCACCGTCGAGCAGGTAGCGCATCACCGCGTCCGAGTACGGAAAGAACGAGTTGGTGAGCAGGAACAGGCGCTTGCCCGCCGAGCGCAGCTTGTGGAGAGTCTTGGGCAGGTCGGGATCACGCTCGATATAGGCCTCGGGGTTGGCCTTGATGAGCTCCTTGATCGAGCCGTCTCGGTGCGAGTGGTCGATGCAGTCGCGGACGTCTTGGTAGGCCTCCGCGTACGACGGAGGCCTGCCGGCAAACAGATCCGGGTGCGCGTCGATCATGTCGACAACGACCGCGAACAGGGTCACCTCGGGCAGCGCAAACAGGGTGTCGACGGGCGCAAACCTGTCGTCCTCGTAGCCTAGGCGCTGCTCCCGATACGTGGTGCGACGCTCCTCGGACGTCAGTGGCCGACGACCGTGGTAGCCACGCCCAACGTAGCCGTGGCGGTCGAGCTTGAGGATGTTCCCGTGGGTCTTGTCGACGGTCAGCCCGCGGATCGCAAACGAAGGCTCGTGATCGGCGGACAGCAGCTTGTCGGGGTAGCCCCGCGCGACAAGCTTATCGACCGTGGCCTCGATTGAGACGCGCTCGATGGCGTCCTGACGATAGATCGCCAGGGTGTAATCCATGTCGAACCCAATCAACCCGATCTTGTCGAGGTTGAGATCGCGGTTGGTGAAGATTCGACGCTCGTCGGGCGCGTCAACCTCAAGTTCCGCGTCCAACAACAGGCGTCGGACCGGGGTCGGCAGTTCGATGTCGGTCACGGAGAACCGATCCTACACCGAGTTCGCGGGGCGTCTCGGTGGAGGCGGTGAGTACCCCAGCACGGCGTCGATTTCGACGGTCTACGGGACGACCGCGACGCTCGTGTAGTCCTCGGCACAGACCGAGACCGCGGAGTTGTCGTTGTTGTGTCCGCCGCCATAGCCCTCGTCGGGGCTGGTGGGCAGCAGCGCCGTTGGCCCAGCGCCGAAGGCGAGCAGCACCTCTTGCTCAATGCTCACCGTGGCGCCGCGCACCGTCGCCATGGCGGTAAGGACCACTCGCCCGTCGCCGTCGTTGATCCACGATCCGCTCGCCGTCGCCCCCCCGCCAAGGGAGTCGGCAAAGTTGTTGCGAACCCACACCGACACGCGCGCCTCTGGATCGCCCGCCGTCACAAGGTCCCGCATCGGGGTCTGGCACCAGTCGGTGACAGCGTCGCTGCTGTCTTGCAGTCGGGCCACAGCCCCCTGCCGCATGCAGGGTCGGCCGCCACACGACACGTCGACCAGCAGCTCGTCGTTGCGCTGGCCGGTTGCGATGGCCGCCGCGTCTGGAATGCAGTCTCCGCAGGGGTCCGAGCACGCCCCAAACTGTGGAGCGTAGCCTTGCAGCGACGCGTCCAGCTGTGCGGTGTCCATCGTAATGTACTGCGCCGCCGCAAGATCGAGCGCGGCCTGAGCGGCGACCAGCGCACGCTCCTTGGCAACGAGCTGCCCTGCCTGCGTCACGTCGCGCACGGAACTCCGCACCGCGAGCAAGCCGATGGTCATCAACGACACCGTCAGCAGCATGACGCTGACCATCGTCGCGCCACGTTGGGATCGGGTGTGCCTGAGAAGTTGCTTTCGGTTCATGGCGGTTTCCCTTTAGGGCGCGGTGGTGTCACGCCAACGCAGGTTCTTGGGCGAGAACGTCTCGGTGAGGGTGAAGCGCTGTCGCGCCCCAACACTGGAAGTGAGCACGGGGCGGTCTTCGACCGCCAGGACCTGGTCGGTGGAAAGGCCGCCCGCTTCCTCGGGTCTCTCGCTGGATCCGACCAACGTGACGCGGATGCTCTGCGGGCTCATACGGAACGGCGGAGGTGGGTTGCCGTCGCCCTCGACGCCTACCCAGCCCGCGCGGTCATACTCGGCCGTACCCGCAAGGACACAATCGGGAGCCCAAAGCTCGTCGACCGCGTTGCCGAGCCACTCGTCGCGATCGCGAGCCGCACCTGGTGCGATCTCGTCGATCGTTTGATTGGCTCCCAGCGGCGGCACAACGGGCCCGACCTCCTCGAAACCAGGGTCCGGCGGCGGCAGTGGAGACAGCGGCAACGCTGCCCCCGCGGTGGTGTAGCCATCACACCCGACGGCAACTTGCATGTCCTCGACCATCGGGCCGACAGCAACCGCGAGTGGGGGATTGCCTCCGCCAGGAAGGTGCAGGCCCGCCCCTGTGCACTGCCCAGCTTGGCAATGGGGGTAGTTCACCGAACCGAGGCCGGTTGGATCGGAGTTCTCCTGATGCCCGATGATGTCGTATCGGACCAGGTATGGCAGCTCGGGAAGTGTGTAGTCGATCTCGTACCGCGACCATCGCAGCCGCCCGAGCGGGACAACGCTGACCGAGGCACCACCGACGGCATCGACGCCGCCCGGATCCCAGTCGTCGCAGACGGGGCTCTCCGCAGGACATGCGGGAGCACCATTGTTATCGGCAAGCATCACGCCGAGCCCGGCGTTGAAGTCCGAGATCGTGGAATCGATGGGGACGTCCCAAAGCTGCGGATTGCCAGCGTTCGCTTCGACGTCTCCGGTGACCTGCAGCAGCAGGCACTGCCCCTGACCGTCGGCGCGAAGCGGGTTGGTCCCACCTGCGGGCGACCGAACGACCGCAACAAACGTCCCGGGCGGGAACAGCTGCTGCACCATCGCCTGATGCACCCCGTTGTTGAGCATGTTGGACGTGCGAACGGTGAGCACGGTGCTCCCCGCATTCAGCGTTTGGTCCAAGATGAACACGTTGGGGCTGCCGAGATACATGGGCTCGGCGAGGATGACATCGAGGCTATCGGCTGCGGCGTCGGGTGTTGCCGACGAACCGAGCGCGCCGCCCAAGGTGGCCGCGCCGGAGCTGTTCCAGTGCGCCTGCACGCCATCGCGCAGGACCCAGTAGGGCTGGCCCGTCATGGCATCGCGCGTCGCGAACGCGGGCGCACCCGCTCCGCCTGGATTGATCAGGGTGCCCGACGCGGCGTCGTAGACACGAAGCTCGCTGCACGACCGCGCAAAGCCCAGCCCAGCGCTCCGGACGTCTTGAGCCATCGACCACATCGCGCCTTCGAGCGACTGCTGAACACGGACGTTCCGGTCGTGGAGGTTCGCGGTTGTCTGCTGGATCGTGGAGAACGCAAAGACGCCAAGGATGACGATCGCGGACACGACCATCGAGACCATGAGCTCGATCAGCGTGAAGCCACGCTGGCCACGAAGCGCCGCGGTTAGGCCCGGAGAACGATGACTGCTGGAGACGCGACGCATGTCAAATCCCTTGAAGCACCGCGTCGTTGGCGCGGACGTTGCGGAGTTGGACGTAGCCGATATAGGGACGGAACGTCGGATCGGTCGACACGACCATCTCTGGAAGGAGATCGGTGACGAGCAGCCCATCGGGTGGCGGGTAGCTGGGGTTGGAGTAGTCGAGCCAGAGCACAACGACATCGAAGGTGAGCCCGTTGATTCGCCCCTCGTCTGTGCCGAGCACGGGAGGATTGGGCGGCTCATCCGCCGTGTTGGTCACCCAGTCCACGCTGCGGAACACGATGTACTGCCCCTCCGTGATGCTCGTGTGACCGCCAGCGGCCAGTGCCGCCGCGTCTGTGGGGTCGATGTCGACGGGCGGGAGCCCGAGCGACCGGAGGCGGTCCGCGGCGGGGACCACACGGTCGTCGTACGGAAAAGCCGGGTTCAGTCCGCCCGTGAAGTCGGCCTGCACCAAGCCCATGAAGCCGCGTGACATCAGGTCGGCCATCACCTCTTGCGCGATGCGCTCGCCCTCGCGCAGCTCTCGCGCCGCCTTTTGCGACTCGATTGCGCGGGACTCGAGTGCGACCAGCCCGACCACCGAGATCGCAAACACGACCAAGGCCGTGAGCACCTCCATCAATGTGAAGCCGGCTTGGCTGCGACGAGAACGCTTGGCTCGCGTGTTGTTGGATGCGCGCATGGTTGGTTACCTCCCCATGTACTTGAAGGTGCGGATGAGCCCACCCGGGAAGATCTGCACCAACGAGTTGCCCTCGTTGGCGGCGTCGGTGCGGTCGGCGATCCACAGGGTCACCCCAGTGTTGGGCGCCGAGAAGGCGTTGTTGGGATCCGAGAACGTCCCGTCTGGCTCAAAACGCAGGATCTGCGGAGCACCCAAGCAATTGTTGGGGGGCACCAGGGCGGTGAACTGCGCGGGCGTCTGCACGCCCGGGGCAAACCCATAGAGGCAGACCCGCTGGCCAGCGAGCAGCAACTCGTCGCGGTTGAGCCCGAGTTGCACAGCGTCGACTGGGATCCAGGCACCCGTTGCTGCGTCCCACGAGGCCACCGCGATGCCCGTGGCTTGCACGGTCAGCTGCATCGGCGTTTGTTCTTCGATTGCGCGATTTCGCGCACGCACGAGAACCCCCTCGACGTCCTGGACGAAGCGGATGTACTGGCCCTCGAAGTCGTTCTGGCGCATGCCCGCGAACGCCACGGAAGCCAAGATCGTGACCACCGCGATGGTCACCATCAGCTCGATCAGCGAAAATCCACGGCTGCCCACAGAGGACGCGCTGCCGCGAGGCCGAAACCCGGTGCGGGGCCTGTGAAGTTTTTTCATAGCTCCATCCCGTCCTCGTCGGTCCGCGGACCCACGTTTGTGTTCCAACCTGTGGAGATCACGTTCAAATGCTTCCCCTGCCTCGCGAGACTCTCGGCCGAACTCAACCGGACCGACAGCCCCGCCCCCCTGAGTGCAACAGACGTACCGAACCCCGGTTCCCAGCCGAATCCGGTGCAGCCCCTCAATCTTGTTGGGCTCTTTGCCGATGAGCGGGTTTCACGCCCGAGCCCAAAGCCGCCACACCCATCTCTCTCGCCTCTATGGTTGTCATGACGCTTACAGGATTGCCGGACTTCGTTATCTCCCGTACATTGTTCGCCGAATGGGACGAGCAGCGCCTGAGTCCACAGCCAAAGATGAAAAACGCGCACTGTGGTACCTGCGCAAGATTCCGCTCCTAGAGGGAGTTCCGGGCGAGCGTCTCACGGAGCTGTCGCGGGAGGTCGAGATTCGCGAGATTCCGCGCCGACAGGTCATCTACCTGCCGGGTGATCCGGGCGACCGCGTGTTCTTCATCAACGGCGGCCGCGTCAAGTGCAGCAAGGTGACGCGCGACGGCAAGGAGCTCACCTTGGCCTACCGAGGCGCCGGCCACATCTTCGGTGAGTTGTGCGTGATCGACGCCACGCCTCGCGATGAGATGGCGGAGGCGATGAAGAACGCGATCATCACCGAGCTCCCGCGCGACGTGTTCAAGGAGCTGCTGCTGTCGGACCCGAAGCTCTGTTTTGCGTTCTCCTGCGTGATCGGCGAGCGACGTCGACACATCGAGACCAAGCTCGAGCATCTCGTGTTCCGCGATGTGCAGGCCAAGCTCGCCGCGCTGCTGCTGGAGCTCGCCGAGGAGTACGGCGTGGAGCACGAAGAGGGCACGCAGATCGGCTTGAAGATCACCCATCAAGAGATGGCGAACCTCATCGGCTCGACGCGCGAGACCATCTCGCTCACCCTGGCGCAGTTCAAGAAGAAGAGCCTGCTCGATCTGCATGGTCGCGCGGTGATCCTCAAGAACCAAGAAGGCCTCGGCGCGCTGACCTGAGGTGAGCACGGCCGAGGCCGTCGATTGGGTTGAAGGGCGTCGAGTCCCGTGTGCGACTCGACGTTTGTTTCACTGCCACCACTGGCGCCAGAGCCAGCCGATGAGCTGGAACAAGAGCTTGAAAAACAGGGCCATCAGAGCACCGCCTTTTTGAGTTAGACGTAGACAATCTGCCCGCCCGATTCGGCGCGTGGCCGATCCGGAATACGGACGCAAGGGACCGCCCCGCGCCCACGTGGGTCGGGGAGGATGAACAGCAACAAACACGAGCGCTGGGGGTCTCCCCGGGGCGCTACGAGCCTATGGCTAGTGATTCACTCCGGGCAGACACTCAACACAAGCGCCAGTCACAACCGACGTCGAGGGCGACGTTGGCTTCGGGCAGCATCGCTGGGATGTGTCCGATTGGATTGGGCGTGGAGGTCAACATGGAACGTGAATCCGTCCCGAGCCTAGCCCCTGCCTCGTCGATGTCAAACGAGTTTCTTGTCTTATTTGTCGAGCCAGCGACCGGTGTGACTGTCGGGGCATCGGGCGACCACATCGGGAGCGCCCGCGACCACGACCGTCCCTCCCCCGTCGCCGCCATCCGGACCCAAGTCGATCACATGATCCGCCGCCCGAATGACGTCCAGGTCGTGCTCGATGACCACGACGGTATTGCCCTCGTCGACCAAGCGCTGGAGCACGGCGAGAAGCTGGCGAACGTCGGACACGTGCAGGCCCGTCGTCGGCTCATCCAGCACAAACAGGGTGCTGCTGGTCGGGGCGCGCTTGGGCCCCTGCGGATGCTTGGCGAGTTCTTTGGCCAGCTTGATGCGCTGGGCCTCGCCGCCTGACAGCGTGACCGCACTCTGCCCCAGGCCCAGATACCCCAACCCGACGTCCCGAAGCACCTCGAGCTTGGCCCGAATCGACGGGTGCGCGACGAAGAACTCGTGCGCTTGCGAGACGCTCATCGCAAGCACGTCGGCTATCGAGTTGCCGCGCATGGTGACCCCCAAGGTCTCGCGGTTGTAGCGACGCCCGCGGCACGTGGCGCACTGGACGTACACGTCAGGCAAGAAGTGCATCTCGATCCGTCGCTGCCCCTCGCCCGCGCACGCCTCGCAGCGACCCCCTTTGACGTTGAACGAAAACCGCGGCGCCCCCCACCCGCGAATCTTGGCGTCGGGGAGCTGCGCAAACACGGCCCGGACGTCGGACAAGATGCCCGTGTAGGTCGCCGGATTGCTCTTGGGTGAGCGACCGATCGGAGACTGGTCCACGTGGATGACCTTGTCGACGTGCGACAAGCCATCGATACGCCGATGCTCCAGTCCGATCCGATTGCCACCGTTGACGAGACGGATAGCCTCGGGCAGCAAGGTATCGATGATGAGCGAAGACTTCCCCGAGCCGCTCACCCCCGTCACGCACGTCAACAGGCCCACAGGGATCCGGGCGTTGATGTTCTGCAGGTTATTGCCGCGCGCGCCCCGAATCATGATCGCGGGGCCCGCGGGCTTGCGTCGTCGCGCGGGCGGCTCGATTTGCATGCGCCCCGACAGGTAGGCCCCGGTCAAGGACTGCGCGTTGGCGACAACACTCGCCACGGGTCCCTCGGCGACAACCTGCCCACCGTGCTGGCCCGCCCCCGGGCCCATGTCGACCAGCCAGTCGGCGGCGCGCATGGTGTCGGCATCGTGCTCGACCACGATCAACGTGTTTCCGAGATCGCGCAGGCGCAGCAACGTCGCGATGAGGCGCTGGTTGTCGCGCTGATGGAGCCCAATGCTGGGCTCGTCGAGCACGTAGGTGACCCCGACCAGCGCCGCGCCAACCTGGGTCGCGAGCCGGATGCGCTGCGTTTCGCCGCCCGACAACGTCATCGTGCGCCGGGCCAGCGTCAGGTAGCCCAACCCGACCTCCTCCAGGAACGCAAGCCGGCCGCGAACCCGCTCGAGGATAGCGCCGGCCACCTCGACCGCCTCCCCCTCGAAGCGGAGACCGGCGACGAAGCTCCGCAGCTGGGCCAAGGGCAGCTCGGCCAGCGCC
>Ga0316189_10000644_pt1 | contig 34927 bp, 33 predicted proteins | sample LowCovwburrow_MG_FD_204930 | JGI IMG/M metagenome (GOLD analysis project Ga0316189, IMG submission 204930) | Coastal sediment microbial communities from Maine, United States - Lowes Cove worm burrow | ecosystem: Environmental > Aquatic > Marine > Coastal > Sediment | place: USA: Maine...
AAAATTGTATATAAACGTGCTACTTCAAATTTAAAGCGTTGTGTAGCCTTAGGAGGTGCAAAAAATCATTTATTGGTGTTGCCAGATGCAAATCCTGAGATGACAGCTTCAAATGTTGTTGCATCAATGTCTGGTTGCGCTGGTCAGCGGTGCATGGCCGCCTCCGTTATGGTTGGAGTTGACAATGTGCAGCACATTATAGATAGAATGGTGGAGGAAGCCAAGAATATAGTTCCAGGTGATAATTTAGGATCTGTGATTAGTGCTGAAGCTAAAACTAGAATAGAAGGCTATATTACTGCAGCAGAAACCGATGGTGCCAAAATATTATTAGATGGTCGCAATACAACAGTGCCCGGTAAAGAAGGAGGGTATTATGTTGGTCCAACAATTATAGATTATGTTACTACAGATATGTCTGTGGCCCGTGAGGAAATTTTTGGCCCTGTAATTTCAATTATTCGAGCTAAGGATTTAGATGAAGCTATAGCAATTGAAAATGGATCTGATTATGGTAATGCGGCGGCAGTATTTACACAAAGTGGGAGATTGGCGAAGATAGTTATGGAACGTGCAAGTGCAGGTATGATTGGTGTTAATATTGGAGTACCCGTGCCACGTGAGCCTTTCTCATTTGGGGGCTGGAATGAATCCAAATTTGGTGTTGGTGATATTACAGGTAGAAGTTCTATAGAATTCTGGACTCAAAATAAGAAAACCACCATTAAATGGAATCCTGAGGCCAAGACCAATTGGATGAGCTAAATCTTGATTCAACATTTTAATTCAAAATTAATCCAACTTAATGAACGAAGAAATTATAAAAAATAACCTCGACTTTACCTTATTCTCTTGGTCAAAGCAAGGCGGTTTAAATCCAATCAACGCGTCCTATGCCGAAGGTTCATATATTTATGATAGAGACGGTAAACGCTATTTAGATTTTTCATCTCAATTAATGAATGTAAATATTGGGCATGGCAATCAACGTATTACCGATGCAGTGGCTAATCAAATGAAGCAAGTCAGCTATGTCTATCCTGGGATGGCTACTGAAATACGAGGGAAATTAGGAAAGAAAATAGCTAGTATCACACCAGGAAATTTAACCAAAACTTTCTTCACGCTTGGAGGAGCAGAAGCAATTGAGAATTCAATTAAATTAGCTCGGATTTACACAGGGCGGCATAAAATTATAACGCAATACAGATCATATCATGGAGCGACTTATGGAGCAATAACAGCTAGCGGCGATCCGCGCCGATTTCCAGTTGACAGTCAAGCTATGCCAAATGTAGTACATGTCGAGAATCCTTATGCATATCGCTGTCCTTGGCATTCAGATACAATTGAAGAATGTGGAGAACGTGCATTAGCACATTTAGAACGTGTAATTAAATTCGAAAACCCTGAAAGTGTTGCAGCCATACTTTTCGAAGGTGAATCGGGTTCTTCAGGTTGTATTAAATACCCTCCTTTGTATTTTAAGGGTGTAAGAGAGATTTGTGATAAGTACGGTATTTTATTGATTGATGATGAAACCATGAGTGGTTTTGGGAGAACAGGAAAAATGTTTGGTATTAATCATCATGATGTCACTCCAGATATTATGGTTATGGCTAAAGGATTAACTTCTGGCTATTTACCTTTAGGTGCCATGGTGGTTACCAATACTATTGCTAATCATTTTAATGAGAATCCAATGATTATTGGGTTAACTTATTCAGCTCATCCAGTGTCATGCGCTGCTGCATTAGAGAATTTGAATATTATTGAAGAAGAGAGTTTGGTAGAAAGGGCAGCAGAGATGGGGAAATACATTGAAGCTGAAGTAGAAAAGTTGAAAATGAAACATAAATCTATAGGAGATTTTAGAAACACAGGTCTTTTAGGATGTATAGAATTGGTTAAAAATAGAGAGACAAAAGAACCAACAGTGCCTTGGAATGCGAAGCCTGCCGAGATGGAACCAACAACAAGAATGGCAGCTAAAATTAGAGAATTGGGGATGTTCACATTTGTACGCTGGAACTGGATTTTTATAGCACCACCACTTAATGTAAGTAAAGCAGAAGTAGATGAAGGTCTAAAAATCATATCACAAGCTATTGCAATTGCAGATGAGTATTGTAATTAGATAATGAGTAAAATAGCAATATGATTAAACTCTTTAGAAGAATTAGACATAAGCTTTTGGTAGAAGGAAAACTTAATAGATATGTTCTTTATGCACTTGGAGAAATTTTATTGGTTGTTATAGGGATATTAATTGCTTTACAAATCAATAATCTTAATGAAGAAAAAAAAGCAAAGCGATTAGCAGCTACTTATTTAGAAAATTTAAGACTTGATTTAGAGGCTGATTTAATAGCATTAGAATCCGCTTCAAATGACTTGGATAAGTTTGAAAAAGAGGGTTATTATTCTTTGAATGTACTTGAAGGAAAGATTAGTGAGATTGATACAATAAAGTTTTTGAAATCATTGGTATGGAACAATCATTTTCATCTATATCAGCCATCAAGATCTACTTATGAAGATTTGATTGGTAGCGGAAACATTAAATTGATTCAAAATAATGATTTAAAAGTTGCGCTTTCAAAATATTACATCAAGGATGATTGGATGGGACAATTTAGTCAGCGAGCTAAAGATACGTATTGGTATGTTATGAGAGAAGAAATTTTTAAAAGTGTAGATCCATTTGTAATGGGTGCTTTTTTTTATACTGAATATAGTCCTAATCTAAAACCATCCATCAAATTTGACGATATTACGGTTGATTTTTCAGAAGTAAAAAAGCATGAATCATTAAAAAAGGCAATAAAAAGGGCATTATCTCTAAGGGTTTGGCATAGAAAAGAACAAGGAAGGCGATTAGGTGACATTAATGAACTCATTAAGATGTTAAATGAATAATACTAATAAAGACATTGTAGAATTACGGGAGGATGTATCCAATTCTCCACTTTATAGTGACGATTTAGCGCCTGTGAGTGCAAATCAAAGAACTTGGAGTAAATGGCATTTAGCAGCGATTTGGGTGGGTATGGCGGTTTGTATTCCTACGTACCTTTTAGCTTCTTACATGATTAAAACAGGTTTAAATTGGTACGAAGCCTTAATTATTATTGGATTGGCTAATTTAATTATTACGATTCCTATGGTGCTAAACGGTCATGCTGGTGTGAAATACGGAATCCCATTTCCGGTTATTGGTCGTGCCGCTTTTGGTACAAAAGGGGTGCACTTGGCATCAGTAACCAGAGGTATTATTGCTTGTGGATGGTTTGGTGTTCAAACTTGGATAGGTGGACTCGCCATATATGCAATTTTTAATGCCGTTACAGGTATTACTGGGGAGTTGGGTTTATCGGTTGGTAAGTTCGTTGCTTTCGCAATTTTCTGGGTTATTAATATGTATTTTATTTGGAAAGGTACTGAAAGCATTAAATGGCTTGAAACTTATTCCGCACCTATATTAATTATTATGGGTATAGCTTTGATTTATTGGAGTTATGCTAAGGCTGAGGGATTTTCAGTTGTATTGGATCAAAGTGTGCAACTTGAGAAAACGGCAGCTGCAATTACTAAGCAAGGTAATGCTTATTATCTTAATCTAAATGTTTTAAAAGATAAGGAGGGTCAAATTAAAGTATCAGATTATAATATTGTTTCAGATAATAATTCTTCCTGGAAAGCATTTAATAGTGAGCCAATTTTAATAAGTAATTCTGATAATGTCCAAGTTCAATTTAGAAATATAGAAGGCAAAACACCAGTATTATCAAGTGTTGTGACTGCAAAAAGTGTTTCAGAAAAGGCAAGCAGTAAATTATGGAGCTATTTATTATGGCTGACTGCTATGGTAGGTTTTTGGGCTACAATGTCAATTAGCATTGCCGATATTACACGGTATGCTTCTACTCAAAAGGACCAAGTTGCAGGCCAGTTTATTGGACTACCGGCAACGATGATGTTGTATTCATTTGTTGGTATTTTTGTAACCTGCGCAGCAATTATTAACTTTAAGGATATATTAATTGCCGATGATGCACCTTGGGACCCAGTTTCACTTATTGCTAAATTTAAAAGTCCTGCAGTTGTGATTGTAGCTCAAATATTTATGATTATTGCAACCTTAAGTACCAATATAGCTGCAAACGTTATTGCACCTTCTAATGCGTTTTCAAATTTATGGCCAAAGAAGATAAGTTTTAAGTCTGGCGGTACAATAACAGGAATAGTCGGGATACTAATTATGCCATGGTGGCTGTTAAATGAAATTTCAGGATTCCTGATTTTTGTGAGTGGTTTATTAGGTCCGGTTCTTGGTATTTTAATTGCAGATTATTATTTAATAAGAAATAAAAAGCTAGAGTTGGCTGAATTATATAAAGAAGACGGAGTGTATTCCTATAAAAAAACAGGATTCAATAGAGCCGCGATGATTGCATTAGTGGTTGGTGTATTTTTAGCATTAATTGGGTATTGGTTGCCTGCTTTAAATTTCTTGTATTCTTTATCATGGTTTACTGGGTTTATCATTTCGTTTGTATTGTATTATCTTTTAATGAAGCAAAAATAAAATGTCAATTTTAATAAAAAATGGCCGTCTTGTTACGGCTTCCGAAAGTTATATCGCTGATGTCTATACAGAAGGTGAAAAAATTATAGCCATTGGTAAAAAATTAAATTATGCCGCAGATAAAATTATAGATGCGAGTGGTAAATTAGTTTTTCCAGGAGGTATCGACCCTCATGTGCATCTTGATATGCCATTTATGGGAACGTATTCTAGTGATGATTACGAAACTGGAACCAGAGCTGCTTTGCATGGGGGAACCACTATGGTGATAGATTTTATATTACAGACACAAGGTGATACTCTGCAAAATGCCTTAAAAACTTGGCAGAAAAAGTCACAAGGAAAAGCCATAGGGGATTATTCATATCACATGGCAGTAACTGACTTTAATGATGAAGTCGCTAAAGAAGTTGTACAAATGATTAATGAAGAAGGTATTTCTTCGTTTAAAACATTCATGGCTTATAAGGGCGCTTTGATGATTGATGATGGCCAAATGGTGCAGCTTATGAAAGTGGTTAAAAAACATGGTGGATTGGTAACTGTGCATGCCACCAATGGTGACATGATAGATTCTTTAATTGCCAAAAACAGAGCAGAAGGAAATTTAGCCCCTATATATCATTATTTATCTCAGCCTGAAGTAACTGAAGCTGAGGCTTCTGGCAGGTTTGCAGATATGTTGAATTATACAGGTTGTCCAGGGTATATTGTACATATGACATGTGAAGGTGCGCTTAATGCAGTTAGAAAAGCAACACAACGCAATCAAAAAGTGTTTGTGGAAACCTGTACACAATATCTAATCTTAGATGCATCGTTGTATGAGAATGATTTTGAAGGAGCGAAGTGGGTGATGAGTCCGCCATTGCGTAAAAAGAAGGATCAAACAGCTTTATGGTCAGGTATAAATCAAGGTTTGGTACAAGTGGTGGGTACAGATCATTGTCCGTTTATGTGGGAACAAAAAAAAATGGGTAAGGATGATTTTTCTAAAATTCCAAATGGGCATCCTGCAATAGAACACCGTATGGAATTATTATATTCTGAAGGTGTCCACAAAGGGAAGATTTCTTTAACGAAATATGTTGAATTGAGCTCGACCAATGCTGCCAAAATTTTTGGGATGTACCCGCGAAAGGGAACCATTGCTATTGGAAGCGATGCAGATATTGTAATTTTCGACCCGAAGAAGGAACATACAATTTCCGTAGAAACGCATCACATGAATTGTGATTATTCTGGATATGAAGGCCAGAAGGTAATAGGTAAAACCGAAACAGTTATTTTAAGGGGAAAAGTAGCCATTGAAAACGAATCGTGCCAATTAAAAGCCGGTCATGGTCAATTTATACCGAGAGGAAAAACCTCTAAAACAGTTATATAATAATACGTCTCTGCGAAATTCGAGAATCGAAATGTGGCAGTCTCATTATGGTTAAGAGATTACAGCGTCGTTTCACTCCTCGCAAGGACACAATAAAAATAAAAATAATATGCCAAGAATAGTAAAATCAGGTTTGATACAAATGAGTCTTCCCATGACAGAAGGAGAAGGAACCATTCAAGAAATTATGGATGCCATGTACAATAAGCACATTCCGTATATCGAAGAGGCTGGAAAACAAGGTGTTCAAATATTATGTTTGCAAGAGATATTCAATACCCCTTATTTTTGTCCTGGACAGGACAGAAAATGGTATGAATCTGCAGAATCAGTGCCAGGACCAACGACCGAAAAAATGCAGGTATTGGCAAAAAAACACAATATGGTTATAATTGTTCCAATTTATGAGAAAGAACAGCCAGGTGTCTTGTATAATACTGCCGCAGTCATTGATGCAGATGGAACTTATCTTGGGAAGTACAGAAAAAACCATATTCCACATACTACAGGGTTTTGGGAGAAATTCTTTTTTAAACCAGGTAATCTTGGTTACCCAATATTTCAAACTAAATATGCTAAGATTGGCGTCTATATTTGTTACGATAGACATTTTCCCGATGGCGCAAGAGCATTAGGATTAAATGGAGCAGAAATCGTTTATAATCCATCGGCTACTGTTGCAGGATTAAGTGAATATTTATGGAAATTAGAACAACCAGCTCATGCGGCTGCTAACGGTTATTTTATGGGTTGCATAAATCGTGTTGGTGAAGAGAAACCTTGGAATCTGGGCAAATTTTATGGGCAGTCCTATTTTGTGGATCCAAGAGGCCAAATATTTTCTGAAGCTTCTCGCGATAATGATGAATTATTAGTGGCCGAATTTGATTTGGATTTAATTGAAGAAGTACGTTCTACCTGGCAATTCTTTAGGGATAGAAGGCCAGAAACCTATGGTAGACTAACAGAATTATAAAGTATGGCACAATACAAAAGACCAACTACAGAAGCCGAGTTTAAAAAGAACTTCAAGCAGAAAAAACCATTAATGAATGATACGGAAGCGTATTATGAAAGTTCACGATGTTTATTTTGCTATGATGCACCGTGTATTCAAGCATGTCCAACACATATTGATATTCCTTTATTTATAAAGCAAATTCATACTGATAATATTACAGGAGCTTCAAAAACTATTTTTGATTCTAATTGGTTAGGTAACGCTTGTGGAATTGTCTGCCCAACAGGAGTATTGTGTGAAGGCGCTTGTGTTTATAATCATCAAGATGTACCGCCAATTCAAATAGGACGCCTTCAAAATTATGCAACCCATAAAACCATAGATGCCGGTAAAGAAATTTTTGAAGCAGGAACTCCTAATGGTAAAAGAATTGCCGTTATTGGAGCTGGTCCAGCGGGAATTGCCTGCGCCTGCGAAGCTAGAACTTTAGGGTATAGTGTTGACCTTTTTGAAGCAAAAGATAAGCCGACTGGCTTAACGGTTCATGGTATTGCACCTTATAAAATAACCAATGAAGAAGTGTTAAAAGAAGTTGATTATTTACAAAATCAGCTTGGGTTTAAGATTAAATATAATTCTGAAATAGATTCAAAAACACAATTGGAAGGTTTGGAATCCGATTATGATGCCGTATTTATTGGAGTTGGGCTTGGTAAAACGAGAGAATTAAAACTCGAAGGAGAAGATAAGGAAGGTGTAATTGGTGCGGTAGAATTTATTGAAGAATTACGCATGAAGCAACATAAAGTAAAAGTGCCTGCAAAAGTAGTTGTTATTGGCGGAGGAAATACCGCTATGGATGCCGCTTCTGAAGCGGCTCGAATGGGGGCGCGTAAAACGGTTTTGGCATATAGAAATGCTAAAGAGTATATGGGTGCTTATGGTTTTGAGTATGAATTAGCAATAAGCGCAGGAGTTGATAGTTTGTTTAATGTGACCCCAATCGCTATTGTTGGCAATGGGAAAGCAGAAGGTGTAAAGTTCGCAAAAACAGAACTGGTAGACGGGAAACTTCAAACTAATATGATGAATACATTTATTGTAAGATGCGATATGGTGATTAAGGCTACTGGACAGGCAAAACAAGGTCATTTGTATGAGCTTATTGATGGACTTAATATTGATAAAAAAACAAGAATAAAGATTAATGACGAATTTCAAACGTCTAACCCGATGTACTTTGCGGGAGGCGATGCCATAAATGGTGGAGCAGAAGTGGTCAATGCAGCATACGATGGTAAAATGGCTGCACAAGGGATTCATAATTGGTTAAACAAATAAAGACAGACATGGTAGATTTATCAATAAATTTTGGAGGAATTAAGGCGCCCAATCCATTTTGGTTAGCATCAGCACCGCCAACAAATTCAGGCTATCAAATCATGAAAGCCTTTGAAGCAGGTTGGGGTGGCGCAGTATGGAAAACATTAGGAGTACCAGTGGTTAATGTATCTAGTAGGTATGGTTCAGTAAATTATAGAAATACCCGCATGATGGGGTTTAATAATATTGAACTTATCACAGATAGACCATTGGCAGATAATCTTCGAGAAATTGAAGAAGTCAAAAAGTATTTCCCAGACCATGCTGTAATTGCTTCGTTAATGGTTGAAAGCCGTGCGGAATGGGAGCAAATCATTAAAGATGTTGAAAATGCTGGAGCGGACGGGATAGAACTTAATTTTGGATGTCCCCACGGAATGTGTGAACGTGGTATGGGCTCAGCGGTTGGTCAAGAACCAGAAGTCTTAAAAACTATTGTTGGATGGGTTAAGGAAGCAGCAAATATTCCAGTAATAACAAAGTTAACTCCAAATATTTCTGAGATTATATACCCTGGCTTAGCTGCCGTTCAAGGAGGTACAGATTCTATTTCACTTATCAATACTATTAAAAGTATTGTTGGAATTGACTTAGATACCTATGCTCCATATCCAATAGTTGACGGCAAAGGAACAAATGGAGGTTACTGCGGGCCTGCAGTTAAACCAATTGCCATGAATATGTTGAAGGATTTGGCTCAGCACCCTGAAATTAGTAAAGTCCCATTATCTGGTATAGGAGGTATTGAAACATGGCGTGATGTTGTTGAGTTTATTCTGCTTGGAGCAACGTCTGTTCAAGTCTGTACCGCTGTGATGCATTATGGTTTTGGAATTGTACGTGAAATGGAGGCCGGATTGCGCCAATTCATGGAAGAAAAAAATTATACGACTATTTATGATTTTGCAGGTAAAGCATTACCTAATGTAACAGAATGGAAACATTTAAATTTAAAACATAAAGTAGTAGCCGAAATCAATGCAGATAAGTGTATTGGATGTGATTTATGCTATATAGCTTGTGATGATGGTGCTCATCAAGCCATCGCATTGTCTGATGACATATCAAATAGAATTCCGAGTATCATTGAAGAAAATTGTGTGGGTTGTAATTTATGCTCATTGGTTTGCCCAGTTGAAGATTGCATCACCATGGTAAAACGTGATGATGGTACAGAAAATTTAACATGGCATGAACGGACACTAAACGATGATATCCCTGTGACTTTTGACGATGACAGAGCAGGAGGTAAAGGCCATTTTGTGCCTACACCTGCGGATGCCTTGAAGCCTAAACGCTAATGCCAATAATCAATTCTAACTATAAACCACTCTTGGTTTTTAGAAGTGGATTTGTGTCTACAGTTTTTTCGGGCTTGTTGAGAAGGGTGAAAGGCGTAGTTCAAGAGCGAGAACGCATTACACTTAGTGATGGCGATTTTCTGGATTTGGATTGGAGTTTTACTAAGCAAAGATCAGACAAACTAATTGTTGTATTGCATGGGTTGGAAGGTGATGCACAACGTCCTTATATGACCGGAACAGCAAAACTGTTCAATAAGAATGGAGTTGATGCTGTTTGTGTTAATTTTAGAGGTTGTAGTGGCGAACAGAATCTCAAATATCGCTCTTACCATTCTGGAGCGACGGAAGATTTAAATAATGTTGTTGAACACATCATTTCAACAAAACAGTATTCCGAAATCTACGTAAAAGGGTTTAGTCTTGGCGGAAATTTATTATTGAAATATTTAGGCGAAAGAGATGCTATTCCGATACAAATAAAATCAGCAATCGCTATTTCAGTACCTTGTGATTTAAATGGGTCCTGTTTAGAATTACATGCTTTCAAAAATATTTTATATCATAATAGATTCAAAAGTCACTTACTGAATAGGTTAAAAATAAAATTAATGCAACATGTTGATTATATTAGTTTTAAAGAATTTAAGTTAATTAAAACTTTAAAAGACTTTGATGATGTTTATACATCACGAGCGCATGGTTTTATAGATGCAGAAGACTATTATTCCAAATGTAGTAGTTTACAATTTCTGCATAATATCAAAATTCCAACACTCATAATAAACGCATTAAATGATTCTTTTTTGTCCCCAGAATGCTATCCTTATAAAGAAGCAAAAAACAATTCTTTTTTATATTTGGAAACCCCGAGATATGGTGGTCATGTCGGATTCTACAAGTCGGACAATATTTATTATAACGAAAAAAGAGCATTGGAGTTTGCATTAAATAACTTTTAGTTATTTTTCTTACATTTATACAAAGCAAAAAATTCATGATAACTAAATATGCACGAGCAATTGCATAAAGGATGATTTCCAAATGGTTACTCAAAGAAATGATTACAATTAATAATTATGATGAATGATATATTATTATTTTTGTTAACACTATTTTCTGGTGCGGCTATATTAACAAGTGTTTTTATGATTTTCTATTTCATTTTTGTTAGACATGAAAATAGGTTAAGGAATTTTTTACTTGCGAGTTTATTTTTTGCTATTAGTTTAAGAATTATCAAATCTGTATTCTTTTTTATTTTTGATGTTTCTAGTTTTTTAACTGTTGGTCTAGGCTTTTTTGGTTTAGCAATGATTGGTCCAATATCTTATTTATATTTTAAACAGCCCTTGAATGACAAATATAATTTTAAACCTTTTGCTTTAGTACATTTTATTTTTCCTATTATAGGTTTATTTGTGTTAAGTCTATCAGTAAAACCTCCAGAAGTAAACTTTTACTTAATTGGAACGGGATTATTATTTGGTTACATTATTTTAAATCATTTATCCCTACTTTCAATTCGAAGAAAAGACGAGGATAAAAAAGATTTGAATGCCTATAATGTTAATCTTCTGTTGGGTCTGTTTTTTATCTGGGTGACCTTTTTAATGCAACATTTTTCACAAAGCCTTATTGGGTATTCAATAGGTGTAATAATAACCACAATAATAGTCTACATTTTATTTTTCTATACCATAAAAACAAGGATAAAAGTTCAAAATGCTTCCACGATTAATATACCTTCAGATGTACTCGAAGTTATTAAAGTAGAGCTAGAACAGAAGAAGTTATATTTAAACCCTGAAATTAATCTGACTTCTTTTTCTTTAAGCACTAATCTACCAACGTATATTGTTTCAAAAGCAATTAAAAAAATCTATTGTCAAAGTTTTCCAGAAACAATAAATTCTCTTAGATTGGAAGAGGTAAAAAGAAGATTAGTAACTGATTCTGAATTAAGAATTGAGGATTTGGCATTTCAATCAGGTTTTAACTCTTTGTCTTCTTTCTATACTATTTTTAAAAAAAATACTGCAATGACTCCAGGACAGTATCAAAGTAAATTAAAACCTATTTAAAATTATCTATTTTACATTTTCAATACCCTATCTTATATATTAATGTACTACTGTGTTAAAAGTATCATAAAAATGATTCCGAATTCGAGGAATTTGAAGTATAATTTTATTGATAATGAAGTAATTCGCGCTATAAAATTTATTTCTTATGATAAGCTCAAGATATTACTTTATCACATTACTATTCATCTCTATTGGTAAGTGTTTTTGCCAATCTACTACTTTAACTTCAACAGATAAAAATTTTACTTATAAAATTTCAGAATCTAAGGCCCCTATAAAAATTGATGGAGATATTGATTCACAATGGTATAACCATAAAGCAATTAATCAATTATATAATCATTATCCAAGTGATAAGAATCTTGCCGCCAAAAAGACCGAAATCAAGCTAACATATGATAACAATAACATGTACATTTTAGCTAAATGTTTTGATAATGGTAATCGTTTTATTCAATCTTTAGAACGGGATAATGAAAGCTCACATTGGCAGAGCGATAGCTTTACCATAGTTATTGACCCGATTAACAACAAGCAAAATGGATTTATGTTTGGAGTTAATGCTCATGGGGCAGAAATTGAATCTAGTCTGTCCCAAAATGGTTCACAAACAGAACAACTCTCATCTTGGAATAATAAATGGTTTTCAAAGGTTAAACAATATGAAAACTACTGGATAGTAGAAATAGCTATTCCTTTTAAAACATTAAGGTTCAAAAAAGATAATCGTAACTGGGGAATAAACTTCATTCGCCGAGATATGGAGACAAACTATCATTATACTTGGACCCAATTCCCTCTTAACTTTGTAGACATGGAATTAAATTTTATGGGTAGCCTTATATGGGATGAAGATATTCCGAAAGAAGGTCGTTCTTTTAACCTCATACCGTATACAACGTTTTCATCAACACGTAATTATGAAGATATAAATCAAAATAGTGCTAGAACAGATTTTGATATGGGACTTGATGCTAAAATTGCAATAACAAGTTCCTTAAATTTAGATGTAGCAATAAATCCAGATTTTTCAAATGCCGATATTGATCAAGAAGTCACTAATATTACCAGATTTAATATTTATCTTCCTGAAAGGCGTAGTTTTTTCCTAGAAAATAATGATATCTTTTCAAACTTCGGAAGCTATGAAGTTCAACCTTTTTTTTCAAGAAAAATAGGATTAGATAACGGTACTATTGTTCCAATAAGTTACGGAGCTCGTGTTACTGGGAATGTAAAAAAAAAGACAAGAATAGGGTTGATGAATGTTAGAACATCAAAAGAAGGTGATTTTGAAGCTCAAAATTATATAGTAGGTGCTTTCCAACAACAAATATTTAATCGTTCGATAATTAAAGGGTTATTCATTAATCGTCAACAAGTTAATGATGATTTAGAAGATGATTATTCTCGTAATTTTGGAATAGAGTATAGTTACATTTCTAAAAACGGAAAATTTAATAATACAATAAGACTTCATAATTCAACTACAAGTGAAAATCTTGAAAAGACTCATTTTTATAGTATGGCGGGTAATTACAATACGAGAAGATTTAGGTCTGGTTGGAATTTTAATATTGTTGGAGAGAATTATATTACAGATGTTGGAATTGCTCCTAGACTACAAAATTATAATGCAGAAACGGGAGAGGTTATTCGTATTGGATTTTTCAAAATTAATCCTTGGCTAAGATATCTTTTTTATCCTAAGAATCCTAAAAGTAAACTAATCTATCACGGCTTAAGAACTTGGCACAATATGTCTTTTAATCATGACGGAAGTGTGAGCGATAGAGATAATAACTTTGCATGGGACTTTAGATTTAAAAACACATCATTTCTTTCAATTGATTCTCAAAACAGGGAAGCTAATCTACCATTTCCAACAAGTTTCCTTGGAGTTGATTTTGCTCCACTTCCTGTTGGTAACTATCTTTTTAATCACTTTGGAATAACCTACAATACGGATAATAGAAAAAAGATTAATCTCAGATTGAGGTCTTCGTATGGGAATTTTTTTAATGGAACTCGATTCAATTTTTCAGCTAACGGAGATATACGTTTTCAATCTTGGGGAAATTTGAGTCTGTTATATAATTATAACAGCATTAAATTAGCTTCTGGTTTTGGTGAACAAGAACTACATTTATTAAGTTTAAATGGGAGTATAAATTTTTCTAATAAAATGCGCTTGTCGAATTTAGTGCAGCACAATTCACAAAGCGAAAATTTTAGTTTATTTAGTAGATTTCAATGGCGATATTTGCCAATGTCTGATTTGTTCATCATTTTCAATGAAAACCATAGTACAAACGGTTTTGATGTAAAAAATAGAAGCATAATTTTAAAGTTGACTTATTGGTTTTGAGTCCTCAAAATTTTAAAAAATATCAAAGCAAAGTTAAGAAATACTTATGGCTCATTTTGGATATATTGATTTTAGAATAGACTAAACAAATTTCACTATTTTTGAGAAACTTAATCCATTAAAATTAAATGCTCAAAAAAGTATTTGGAAGTGCTGTATTTGGTGTTGAAGCCACAACAATAACTGTTGAGGTGAATGTAGATAAGGGCATTGGGTATCATCTTGTAGGACTTCCAGATAATGCTATAAAAGAAAGTAACTACCGCATTGCTGCCGCACTTCAAAATAATGGTTATAAAATTCCTGGAAAAAAGATTACTATAAATATGGCGCCAGCTGATTTGCGCAAAGAAGGCTCTGCTTATGATCTTACTTTAGCCGTTGGAATTCTTACAGCGTCTGGACAAATTAAAGCAGATAATCTTGATGACTTTTTAATCATGGGAGAATTATCGTTAGATGGTAGTCTTCAACCTATAAAAGGGGCTTTGCCTATTGCAGTAAAAGCTCGAGAAGAAGGCTATAAGGGATTTATTCTGCCCAGACAAAATGCAAAGGAGGCAGCCATAGTGAATGATTTAAAGGTATATGGAATAGATAATATCAAACAGGTTATTGACTATTTTGATAAGGATATTGAATTAGAAGAAACAATTATTGATACTAGAAAAGAATTTTATAAAAACTTGAATTTCCCAGAGTTTGATTTTAGCGATGTAAAAGGTCAAGAAAGTATAAAGCGTTGTATGGAAATTGCGGCAGCTGGTGGACATAATATTATTTTAATCGGCCCTCCAGGAGCAGGAAAAACGATGCTGGCTAAACGGTTGCCTTCAATTTTGCCACCAATGACACTTCATGAAGCTTTGGAAACTACAAAAATCCATTCTGTGGTTGGTCGTGTAAAAGAACACGCTGGGTTGATGGCGCAAAGACCGTTTCGCTCACCACATCATACGATAAGTGATGTAGCCTTGGTTGGTGGTGGGGCATATCCGCAGCCTGGAGAGATTTCGTTATCGCATAATGGTGTGTTGTTTCTTGATGAGTTACCAGAATTTAAAAGAGGGGTTTTGGAAGTGATGCGTCAGCCATTAGAGGATAGGGAAGTCACTATTTCGAGGGCAAAATTTACAGTAACTTACCCATCGTCTTTTATGTTGGTGGCGAGTATGAATCCAAGCCCTAGTGGTTATTTTAATGATCCAGATGCTCCTGTGCAATCATCACCTGCTGAGATGCAACGTTATTTAAGCAAGGTGTCTGGGCCTTTATTGGATCGCATTGATATACATATAGAAGTGACACCTGTGCCTTTTGAAAAATTATCTGAAGAGCGTAAAGGTGAATCTTCAATTGAGATAAGACAACGTGTTACAGCTGCACGAGAGATTCAGACCATACGTTTTGCAGATTCTGAAAAAGTACATTACAATGCTCAAATGAATACTAAACAAATTAGAAAACATTGTGTACTTGATGAGGCTTCAAAACAACTTTTAAAGACTGCTATGGAGCGCTTAAACCTCTCAGCTAGAGCTTACGATAGAATTCTAAAAGTATCTCGTACTATTGCCGATATAGATGGTGTAGAGCGGGTTAGTGGAAATCATATCAGTGAAGCTATTCAATACAGAAGTTTGGATCGTGAAGGGTGGTTAGGGTGATATAGGTTAAGATTTAAACTTGTTTAGTTTATATAAAAATTTTATTAAAAGTGTATTAATTATAAATAAGTAGTTTATGGATGAATCAAAGGTTATGTCAGGAAATATTGGAAAGTGGTTAGCAATGGTTTCAGCAGCTCTAACAATTGCGTTAACTGTTTTAAACGGATTTGTGTCCGCAAAAGTGAGTGAAACAGAAACTGAGATTAAAAAAGATGCTGCAGAAATAGAAAAGCGAAGACTTCAACTAGATACCGAAAAAGAACGTATCGCTAGATATACATTTGTACAAACTTTACTTAATGGTGTTTTAGCTCAAGATGAAGCACAGAAAAATTTAACTATAAATTTAATTACACTAGCATTAGACGAAGACGAAGCGAAGCAACTATTTTCTGGACTACAAGCTTCAAACAATGATGCAACACAATTATTTGGATTATTAGGAAGTGAAGTATTGGCCATATCAAGTTTAGTCCTTCAGATGAACGATGATAATAAGGCGAGTCGCCTCGATGCAGTGGATAAACTTATAAAAAACCATCGCGGTGATTCTGATATGGTAAGCCAAGCGTTATCGTTATTTGAGCCACCAAGACTTAATGCGCTTACTGCAAGCGGTCGTATTAATGTGTTAGTTTTTCTTAGTAATACAGAAGACAATGCCTGGACCCCTCAAAGTATTTTAAGAGCTGAAAAAGCGGTAGATCAGATTCGCTTAAGGGCAAATGGAGGTATAGCTATAGGCCCTCAAACAGATAAGGAACTAAAAAGATTTTCTAATCATTTAAACAATTTAAAGGCCAAATTGTGAATATTAAAGCCTCTATCAAAAACTTAGATTGAGAAAGTTGGTTGGTTTAATAGTATATTTAAAAAAATATTTTAAAAATAAGAGGAAGTTAATTAGATTGGTATCTAATTTCTGCCCATTGTGCCGCACCAGAAGGAAATATTTCTACAATCTCAATAATTTCGTTTATTCGTAAAACACCAACACGCCTTCCCATAACACCATTACGAACAGACAATGCTTTATTAACTCGATAATATTGAACATCACTCGAAACATCAACTTTTGTGACATAACTTTCCCCATTAGAATCTTTTATTTGAACAAATCCATCAGCATCCAGTAGTTTTGATATTTTAGTTAGTGTTTCTTCTGCATGTTGATTTCCAACTCCCACACTTGCTATTTGCAAATAGCGTACATAATCTTCAATTCTATCCGAATCCTCCGCTTGTTCAAAAAATGATGAAATCCTAGTATTCAATTCATCATTTATTTTTTTTAAATCGCTATTAGTTTTTTCTAATTTGACATTTATTTTTTCTAATTCGACATTTACATCTTTTAATTTATTGGTTTGCTTATAAGACAAAACGAGGGCAGTAAATAGCGCAACTATAAAAATAGTGGTGAGTATTAATAGCGTATTTTTATTATTCATTTTTTGATGGCGTTTTATTTAAAAAATCTGATACTTCTGATACACTAGCGTCCTTTATTCTTGTTCTTCTAATAACATCCCATTTCATGTATAAAATTGCAAATCCAGACGCTCCAGTTGCAGAAATACCAGACGCTGGATATGATTTGCTAAATATTAATACAATAAATGAAATGATAGATGCCAAGAACAGCACCAGCAATAATATAGTAAAGACATTGTTAGTTAATTGGTCTATTTTCGATGATGTGTTCTCCGTACTCATAATCCATATTAAAGCAAATTCATTTCAAAAATCTACTTTTGTTTTATAATATCATTCGATTGATTATTTGAACTCAACTAAGAGTTTAATACCTCTAAGGTAATGGATTTATTTAAACTACACTTTAATCATTTGTGCTTTATAAAAAATCTGCAATCAAATATCTAGCCACGCCTTAAACTAAATCATGCCATGATTTTCTTATAAAGTAGGGCTTTTCATAGTTGACCACTATCATTGTTTATCGATTTCGATGTCGATACATTTATTAGTCTAAGATTGTAGTTATGAAAACTATTAAAATTCATTTAAGGATAATGGCTATATTTTTATCTGCGTTAATGCTACTTCAAGGATGCACAGTTTACAAATCGGCTAATGTTACTCTTGAAGAAGCAGTTAAATCTGAAAATAGAATTAAGGTTAAAACTAAATATAATCAGACACTCAAATTTAAAAGAATTGAAGTTGAAAACGGACATTACTATGGTCTTAAATATATTTACGGTAAGATGATTAAAACCCAAATAGTTAAAGAAAACGTAGAAAAAATACAACTTAAAGACAAAACATTATCCACTATTTTAAGCATTGGAATCCCACCAATTATAATTATTGGAGTTATCGCTTATGCATTGAGGGATGGTATCCGAGTTCATGGGTCGTGATACAATTACATTTTGTAATTAATTAAAATGTACATCATGAAAACAAAATACATTTTTCTAATAATATTTTTGAGCCTTTCCTTCTTTTATTGTTCTAAAAGTGATAATGATAAAGAATGCATAGGTTACTCGGTTTATATTTCCGACGATTGTAATTGTGATAACTGGGATTGTGAAAGTGTTTTCATTCTTACAAAAATAGAATACAACCGCCTTTTAAATATTCAAAATGAATCATTAGAAGATTGTGTTATTGTTAGTGGAAAAGGTGACCCACTTGGGTCGGCTGATGGAGTTGATAATTCCTTTCAAGGTTACTTACTAAAACTTTCTATAGAGACTTGTCCTGATTTTTTTTAGGTTTCAATTTGCACATATACTTATACGACTTCAATAAACTATCACTAGAAGAAAAACAAACAACTCTTTGGGATAAAGGTATATTCTTAGATAATCATATTACCAAAGAAGAGAAGAAAGGAACTTTTAAACTCGGTTTGGTGAATGTTATTGCTTTTTTAGTTTGCTAGGGTGTTTTTTTACAAGAGATAGAACTCTTCTAATATTTTTGTTTTCCAGTTTTCATTTTCTTTATACTGAAGTAAAGTTCCACCCCAAACCTCATTTGGATTGGTCATAATTTTTTCTATCATTGCGTTAATGTGAGGAAAAGTAATTAATTCCAATGATTTGTCTATAGTTAACCACTTTATTTTCTCAATTCCATTTGGTCCTTTTGGTGTTCCTTCTTTTATTTTTGCAGTGTAAACATTTCTCATGGATGTTGATTTTTTTCCATTTAGTTCTCTTTTGAGTATAAAAACTCCATTCAATCTTAGATTCTCTATTTCAATTCCATATGTTGAGGCAATACTATCCAAACCTTTTTTAATTGATAGTTCTTTAGTTTGATAAATTCCTGGTGTTACCCAAAAATCAGTATTCTCTATTTTAGCTACTAATAATTCATTTTCAGAATTTATAATCACAAGTCTATGGAATATTGGAATGTCCTTTTCAACTTGGGCATTCGCTGAATGAAATAAAATGATAAAAATTACTGCAATTATTATTTTCATTATCGTGGTTTATATGTTGTACAACGTGTTCCTTTAGTTTGTAATAAATATATTTAAGCAGAGAAAGAGTAGAACTATAACGTGTTTTAGAATTACAGGTCCATTACACGTACAAGTCCTCTTTCTCTATTAAGTTGCGTGTATGGTTTCGTTGCGCAGAGACTAAGATAGCAAAAAAGAATAAAATCCTGTTTATACTTACAGTGGTGAGTTCATTTTGCAATAAGAATCAATAATTAGTAGAAAGACTAAACATTTCTTGCATTAAATCTTTTGGTTTTTGATTGCCTGTTAATTCTACTAATTGCCTTTCTTTTTTCCAAATATTCATATCATGGTGTTGATTCTTATTAATTTTAGGTTTCATTACGAGCATCCCTTTCAATTCATTTTCAGTAGCAACAATATTCATTAAACGTTGCATTTGATGAACGCTTATTTGAGGAATACCTTGAGACCTAAAAACCATCCCGAAATAATTTGAATATTTCATTTATCAAAATTACATCACAATTAGAAAAAGTGTTGCTTAGAATTTTAGCAATTTAAAAACAGATGTTTTATTAAATGATATGCTGTTGCATTCTTGATTAAAGAAACTAATAAAGGGAATAACTGTTGAGTTTTATTTATCAGCCACGACCAAATAACAAAACAACTATTCCCTTTTAATTAAAATAATTAACGGTATGAATTGAGATTTTTATACCAAGCACAAATTTAACCTTATTATGATTCTAAGAATATGATAAATGTCATAATTTATTATAATACGGTAAGCTGGTTTTATTTTGATTTTACTGCATTGCTAAAGAAGAGAAGTGCAACTGTTATGCAATAGATAAACTCTTTGTTGAGGTTGTTTTTGATGGGAATCGGAGATATTATAGAAGTAGGGAGTTTTAAATACGGTCTTTTGACAAGTATTCTGCAAAGTTTCAATAAAAAAAAGGATGTGAATTAACAGCATCCTTTTTTTTGATTTTGATTAATTATGATTGATGAATTGTTATTAATTGAATGTTTCTTTTTATTGATGATTTACATCATTTACTTTATGTTTCATCCGCTAACTACAACTTTCTAAATATGCTCTCCTTGATGCGCATTAAATCCTTGAGGTAAATACTTTTGAGTATCAAACCCCAGGTCTACATCTTCTTCTATTTCTATCAATTCTATAGCGCTCCAGTCTAAATCATGCTTTCCTTTTAAGGCATTGAAGTTTTTTGGTAAGTATTTAGAAGTGTCAAAACCTAATTCTACCTCTTCTTCATGTTCAATCACCTCAATTAAACTCCAATCTAGGTTATACATCCCTTTTAAAGCATTAAAGTCTTGAGGCAAATATGTTTTCGTATCAAAATTAATTACTACTTCTTCTTCAATTTCAATCACTTCAACATCATTAACATCGACAATTATACTAGCTGAATCTTCTGCATTGACAAAAATTGTTTTTCCAAATTTGTGTAGTTCGCTATTCAAACTGTTATTTAAAATGTCACAGCCTTTATTAATACTTGCTGTTGCTGTTAATGAAATTAGTACGGTAAATAAAAAAGTTAATCGGTACATATTATTATTTTTTATACGGTTTTGTTTTGGTTCAGTCGTTTTCATTATTTTTATATTTAAATATGATGATGTATTCATGTTATTCGTTTTTTGATTGATGAACTTGTTTTGTATTAGGCAATGCTCATGCCATTAATTTAATATTTATTAACATATTGACAGTTAGTTTGTTATAAAATAATGAATTAAAATATAGTGTTCATTATTGAACATTAACTTGTTCATAATCGAACATTTTGTGCTTTTTCTCAAATTCTAATTATAGGGGCTATATAATGTAAAAAACAAAAGTTACCATACTAATTTATAGACGGTATTGTAATATCAACTGTTATGCTATAGATAAGTTTTGTCTTGAGGTTGTTTATGATGGAGAGCATAATGTTATTATAGAAGTAAGGAGTTTTAATTACAGTCAAAGTATTGACAAGTATTCTACTAATTTTAATACCGAGTCATAAGTATTTTTAACAGCAATTAAATATAACTTTGGTTAATCTTTTGTTATTATTTAAATTCTTGATTAATAGATTTTAAAACTGTATTACACTTTTTTATTAATTCCGATCGATAACCGTTGTTTACTTTTTGATAAAAGGCCAATGAAGACATAGCTCTGACAAACAATTTAAACTCCGCATTATCCTTTTTATTGAGAAAAGCATAATCATCCTCGTTGAACATTTCTTGAGTAGTGTATATATCGGTAACAGTACTACCAAATTTGATAAAATCAGTTTCGGAATCCAAATTGGAGGCAATACCAATCATCCATTCATTAATGGATAATAACAGCGCCTTGGTTTGGTCATATTCGCTATAGAGATTAAGTATTTCTTCTTTTAATTCAGCGTTTCGAATAAGTCCCAGAGTTCCTGAACTTAACATGCTTCGATAAGTATTATCATTTGGTGAAAAAGCTTGGTCCAACATTTGATCCCATGTTTTACTCATGTTTTGGACCTCATTCATGTTATCAATTCCGTCGTATAGGGCAACGAGTAACTGTTTAAGATCCTCTCTTAACTCATTATTACGAATGATGACACTTTTGAAGTTAATAGTATCCTTTACCAAATCACGATGAATTCGAACTAATAAATCGTCTCCTATGCGATGTTCTTTTTTTTCTTGATTCCAATTATTAACGCCCAGAGCAATCAAAATTCCAATCACAACAAGCACAATTTCGCCAATGGCATAAATCAAATATTTGCTGAATTTATTTTGAGATAATAGTCTCTGTCTAATTTTTCTGAAGAATTTTATCATTGTTTAGGTTTTGGTCATAATGTATTGATTCGGTTAGTTTATTTGTAGTTACTTATTATAGGAGGCAATTACGCATATACATTGTTCTCTATCCTGTACTTTTTATATGTCATACTTCAACAGCCTCAAAGCATTAAGAACAACGACTAGAGTAGAACCTTCATGTCCCACCACGGCCGGTCCAATTGCAATTGTTCCCATGATTGTTAAAGGAACTAAAATAGCTACCATGCTCAAACTGATAATTAAATTTTGCTTTATAATGAGTTTTGCTTTTCTGCTTAAACCAATAGCGAATGGAAGATTATCTAGTTTATCGGCCATCAAGGCAATATCGGCCGTTTCTAAAGCAACGTCTGATCCTGCTGCACCCATTGCAATACCCACTGTACTCTTAGCCATTGCAGGAGCATCATTTACACCATCGCCAACCATTGCCACACTACCTTCTTGTTGTTTTAATTGCTCTATGGCCTTTACTTTGTCTTCTGGAAGCAAACAACCCATTGGATCAGTTATTCCTATTTTTTTAGCGATGGCATCAGCTACTTTCTGATTATCTCCTGTGAGCATAATCATCCGCTTAATCCCCATTTTTTTTAAAGTCGATAGGGTTGCAATGGTTTCAGGACGGGCAATATCCATTACAGAAATAAGGCCCAAGTACTTGTTATCTTGATGAATAATCACAGTGGTATGTCCACGTGATTCAAGTTCAAGCATTTTTTGGTTAATTTCTTCAGGAACTAATGCTCCTGTTAAGTCTTCAAAAAGTCTTCGATTACCAATATGAACAATGCTCTTATTCCAATTGGCTTGGATCCCTAGTGCCATTAATGCTTTCAAGTTTTCTGCCTCAGGAATAACTGTATTTCCTAGTTCTTTTTTCCCGCCATCAACAATAGCGGCAGCCAGAGGATGATCGCTCAGTGCTTCTACCGCAACAGCAACTTTTAATAGATATGTTTTGGTAATTGTTCCAAATGGAATAGCATGGGTTAAGGTTGGTCTACCTTGGGTAAGTGTCCCTGTTTTATCAAAAGCAATTGCATTTATTCCTCCTAATGCTTCAAGTGGACGACCACCTTTAATTAATACTCCATGGCGGGCAGCTCTAGCAATACCTGCTAATACTGCACTTGGTGTAGAAATGGCTAATGCACAAGGTGAAGCCGCAATTAATACAGCCATAGCTCTGTAAAAACTGTCCTGAAAGCTTTCATCAATTACTAAGAAGGCAAATAACAATAATATAATTAAAACTAAAACAGAAGGAACATAGTATTTCTCAAATTTATCGGTGAGGTGCTGTGTTGGTGATTTTTGTGTTTCGGCTTCCTTTACTAAAGTAATTAATCGAGAAAGTGTACTATCCTTTGCTTGCTTTAATACTTTAATTTCTAGTACTCCACTGCCATTTATTGTGCCCGCAAAAACCCGATGCGCGGGAAGCAATTTTTTAATCTCTTTTTCATTTTGCCAGTTGAGGCTGGGGCGTTTATCTAGAGGTATACTTTCGCCGGTTATAGATGCTTGGTTAACAGGGCTTGTTCCTTTTATAACCACACCATCCGCCGCTATTTTTGAATTTGGCTTTACAACAATTATATCGCCTATCCTAAGCTCTTCAATATGCACTTCAATTAATTCGCCATGGCGTTTAACCAAAGCCACTGGAGGCGCTAAATCGGAAAGTGCTGCAATAGATTTCCTGGCCCGTTTCATGGCGTAATGCTCTAGGGCATGTCCCAAACTAAACAAAAAAAGCAGCAAAGCACTTTCTCCCCACTTTCCCAAAGCTGCTGCACCTACTGCTGCAAATAGCATAAGGAAATCTATTTCAAACTTCCCCCGAAGCAAACCTTTACCTGTAGATATAAAAGTGAAAATCCCTCCAAAAGCAGCCCCGAAAACAAAAAGAGTAGTTGCTATATTTTCAGAGGTTCCGGAAATAAAAGAAAAAATAACTCCAATAATCCAAAATACGCCACTAATTATTGCAAAATAAAGCTCGGTGTTTTCTCCAAAAATGTTGAGATAAGGGTATGTAAGAGGACTTTCTTCTGTGTTTGCCTGCTCCTTATTATTTTTTACATTGATAATATTTAAACCTAAACTTTTAATTGCTTTAATAATTTCAGGTTGACTAGCTTGATTATCATCCCATTCAACTTCCATCATTCCTGAAGCTGAAATAGACACATAATTCACACCACTTTTTTTACTTAAAACTTTCTCAATGTTTTGAGCCTTTCGAGTATGCTGAATTTTGCCGATTTGGACTTGAAGTTTGTTCATGTTAGATTTACGTGCACTATGAATATTTTATAAATCGATTTTTTGATGATGGAGCACTTTTTTTTACTAAACTTTTATAACTATTTTATAGTCTTTGATTTTAGGATAAAGATACTTTTTGTTCTGTTTTACAATATCTAAGATAGTGATTTTTAAGAGGTTTCTGATTGAATATTTTAATTAATCCCTACATATTTTGACTTAACAATTTAATGGAAAAACACTAGTTTGTAGAGCGTTATTACAATTCAAAATTGAGTATAGCTTGTTGATAGTTTTTGGCTATTTTGTTTTTCTTTTTAACTTATATAACATTCTCTTTATTGAGGCAATTGCTACTACCAAAAAAACAATTCCTACTGCACAAAGAATTAAACAAAAAATAACACCCTTTATATGTTCTGAATAGGGAACGTTTGGATTTTTACCCTCAATGAGATGTGCTAAACCAAATAATAAAGTGAACCAACTAATAAAAAGCGAAACAAGGAGAAATACGATGTTAACAAAATATGACTTTCGTATAATAGGGAATTTCATAATATTTGAATTTTCAGTAAATAAAACCTAAAGTAAATAGTTTACAATCAGAAAACTATGACTTATATTTTACATTACAATTTGTACATTCGTAAGTATCTTCCTTTAGAGTGATTTTATCCAACTTGGATGCAACCTTTTTAATAAAGTTATTATATGTGTTACTTTCTGGAGTCATATTATTAGCTTTTATATGCTTGTAAAAATGACCTTCCCATTCTTGTCTTCCCCAACAATTAGGGCAAATACCTTCAGGAGCTGTAACTGATTCATCATTCTCAGCTTTTGCCTTAAAAAACTGTTTTAAACTCTCTATCAAATTCATTTTACTTTTTTTAATAATTAGTGTTAGTTATTGAAAAATCTATCATGGTAATCCTAACTTTAATGGACAAAAGTTAGTATTAATTATTTGAATAGTAAATGATAATGCTCATGTTGTAACAATTGTTCACCTATTAATCAAAACGCATATCAATAATTAATTTTTAAACTGATATCCCTCATTGTTGATTGTTAGTGATATAATTACATTTAATGGTTAAATAGTGTTATTATGAACAAGTCAACCAAAACACTATATTATCTACCCAGGATAATCTGTATTGCTGCAATCCTTTTTGTTAGCTTATTTGCTTTAGATGCATTCGATCCTAAACTAACATTATGGCAGCAGATTGTTGCTTTTATAATGCATCTCATTCCATCATTTATTTTAATTATTTTGCTCTTTATTGCTTGGAAAAGAGAACTTATTGGGGGTGTTATTTTTACAGTAATAGGAATTGGTTTAAGTCCATTTGTTTTTATGCATAATTACAATATGAATCATTCCATTTCAATGAGTTTAGGGATTATTTTTGCAATAACCATTCCTTTTGCTATTGTAGGCATTCTATTTATTTTAAGCCATTTTAAAAGAAAGCGGGAATCCAGTATATCTAAAGATTGATTATGAAATCAATAGTAATATATAAAACTATTTTATTATTATGCATTGCGACTGCTTTTAGTTGTAGTAATGATTCTTCAAATGAAGAACCAGTTATGGACTATGGGACAGTGAGCTTTAAAATTAATGGCTCTTCTAGGGTTTTAAAGCCCATCTCTCCAGTGGATGATAATAACAATGATTTTTTTTCAATCTCTGGTTACAATTGTGATTACGGAATTCAGATGAAATTAAATTTTCCGCCTACAGTAGGTTCTTACTCTTATGGCGAAGAAGATTATCTTTATGCCGTGGTTTGGATTGGTGATTTTTTTCCTTGCGAACCATTGTTTGGAGCAAATAGTGGGTTCACGGTTTACACCTCTAAAGAAGGGTCTATTACTATTACCGAGTTGACTGCACAAAGAATTAAAGGAGGTTTTCACTGCATAGTTGAGACTTCTTTTGGAGAGACACAAGATATTACTGACGGGGTATTTAACATTTTAAGAGAGTAATTATGAAAACTAAAATTGTATCGCACTTATTTGTACTAATTTTCTTTTGCTATGCTATGAGTGCACAGAATGACAAAAACGTTGTAAAGAATTATAAGGTTTGGATTACCTTGGTGGATGGTTCAATTGTTAAGGGGAAAATATATTCAGCCGAAACAGAGCATTTAAGAATAACCAAAAGAAATTCATTTGATACTTTAGGTTTAATAATAATTAATGCTGAAAAAATAGATGCAATTAAAATTAGAAAGAAAGGAAAAGTTGGTAAAGGGATATTAATTGGTACTTTGTCAGGACTTGGAGTTGGAGCAATAATAGCTTCAGCAGACAATAGGAATAATGACAGCGGAGCGTTTTCTGAAATTGCAACTTCAATAAACACAGCCGTTTACATGACTGGGGGCATTTTAGTTGGTGCTGGTGTTGGAGCAATAGCTGCACCAAAAAGAGAATTAATCAATGTTATATTAATTGATGGTGATATAAAAAAGTATCAAAACCAAATTGATGAAATACGCCGTTTTGCCTTTACTTCAAATTAGTGATTTTTGCTTAGCAATTTGACCGAATAATTTAAAAGTATTAAACTAAACTTGAATATTTTATGTTTATTAAAAAAAAAGGGGTACGAATTAACGGACCCCTACTTTTGATTTGTTTTGATTGATGATATGTTATAAAAATAAATTTATTTATATCGTCTAATGTTATTCCAAGTATAACTTTTTGTTTTATCAAATGTTCTAGGAATATGATGTTTGTTTAAAGTTGTCATGATTTTTGGTTTTAAAATTGTTTTATACTTAATAGACGACACAATTGATGTTTTGTTACAGTACTATGTATTACAAAGTAATGATTTAACAGTTTTTAACACTTTCTATATTATTTGTTTAATCAAACACGATAAAATATTCCAATTCCGGCCAATTTAAAGAGACTTCCTTAAACAGATGCACATTTAGAATTAGAGGCAGAAGATAAAAGTAATAGTTTCATTATGCATAGTGCAGAATAAGGTCCAGATTATTTAATATAGAAAATAGAGTGGCATTAATTAATTTAGAGATTTCGTTGATGTCAAAACCAATGAGGGTGCTAAACTTATATTAACAATCCATTAAACAAAGCTTTTAGGAAAACCATTTGAACATCGTTTTTAGATATTTCAATTTTCCAGAATATGGTGCATATCTTATAGGAATATCAATCCAATTACCCCGCTTTACAATTGATTTTTTATGAGAAAAAGTATCAAATCCATGCTTTCCATGATAAGCTCCCATTCCACTAGTGCCAACACCCCCAAAAGGAAGTCTTTGGTTGCCAAAATGTACTAGAGTATCGTTTATTGCGCCACCTCCAAAGCTAAACCTTTTTAAAACATCGTTAATAAATGACCTTCTTTTAGAAAACACGTAAAGCGATAATGGTTTCTCATAATTATTTATTGTTCGGGCAATATCTTCGTTGGAATCATAACTGATTATTGGGAGGATTGGGCCAAATATTTCATCTTGCATGACTTCGCTATCAAGATTGGGGTCGTCTATAAGGGTAGGTGATAAATAGCAATCCTCTTCGTCAAAATGTCCACCAAATACAACCTTCACGTCGTTTAACATTGATGATAAACGAATTAATTTTTTTTTGTTTATGATTCTAGGAAAATCAGGAGACTCTTGTGGATTTTTTCCGTAAGCCTTAGTAATTTCAATTTTGAGATGTTTAATTAATTCTGTTTTAATAGTTGATTTCACTATTAAATAATCGGGAGAAATACAGGTTTGCCCGGCATTTAAAAATTTCCCCCAAACAAGTCGTTTGGCAACCAATTTAATGTTATTTGTATCATCAATAATACAAGGTGATTTACCACCAAGTTCGAGAGTTACGGGTGTTAAATATTTTGCAGCTGCTTGTGCCACAATTTTGCCAATTGTCACACTGCCCGTAAAGAATATAAAATCCCAATTCTGATCCAATAATTCAGCAGCAACTGGAACTCCTCCTTGAATAGATACGGCGTGTTCTTTATTAAAAACGGTATCAACAATATCTGTCACTAATTTTGATGTGTTCAAGGTAAGTTCACTAGGCTTTACAACAACGGTATTCCCTGACGCAATAGCTGCAATTAATGGTGCAATAGCTAGCTGAAAAGGATAATTCCATGGTGCAAGAATCAAAATTGTCCCGTAGGGTTCTTTGTAAATATAATCAGTAGAAGGAAATGTCAGCATTGAAGGACGAATGCGCTTTGGTTTAGCCCATTTTCGTAAATTGTTTAACACCAAATCAATCTCAGAAAGAACTATTCCTATTTCGCTTATATAAGATTCAAATTCAGATTTATTGAAATCTTTTTTTAGGGCATCATAAATATCTTGTTCCCTAGACAAAATCTCAAACTTTAGCTGTTTTAGTAAAGCAATTCTAAATGATATATCCTTTGTTTTATGCGATTTAAAAAAAGCTTTTTGAGCCTCAACTATGGATGGAATATTCAAATCTATTTTTTTATAAATATACTAATTTATAGAGTGCATGCATCCCAAACAGGATCTGAAGGTGTAGGTGCTGTAATTTTTATTTCATTATTTGTTACTGGATGGTTAAACGCCAATTCACGAGCATGCAAATGTATGCTTGCATTTTTGTTACTTCGGTCAAAACCATATTTTAAGTCTCCTTTTATAGGTGAACCAATACTAGATAATTGCGATCGAATTTGATGATGTCTTCCAGTTTCTAATCGTATTTCAAGCAGATGATACCGTTCTAATGATGCTATTAGATAATAATTTAGGATGGCCTTTTTACTATTAGGGACTTCTTTTATAAATGCTGTGGATTTGTTGTTTTTCGGATTTTTCCTAAGCCAATGAATTAAGGTGTCTTGGTGTTTTTGAGGTTTGTTTCCAACAATCGCCCAATATGTCTTTCTTATGTTTTTATCAACAAATAATTTATTTAACCGCGTTAATGCTTTTGATGTTTTGGCAAACATAACAATACCAGAAGTAGGTCTGTCAAGTCTGTGAACCACTCCCAAATAAACTTTACCGGGTTTATTATACTTGTCTTTAATGTAAGCTTTGACAATCTCACTTAACGGCGTATCTCCTGTTTTGTCACCCTGTGTAATGTCTCCAGCACGCTTGTTAACTATGATAATGTGATTATCCTCGTAAAGAACTTGTAGGTTAGATTTTTCTGATACAATTTTTGACATTACCAACACTAATATTGCTCTGCATCGGAAGGAAAATCTTGACTTTTTACATCCGTTACATATTGTGATATGGCCTTAGTCATATCTTCGTAAAGATTCATGTAGCGACGTAAAAACCGCGGATTGAATTCATGAGTCATGCCAAGCATATCATGTAATACTAAGACTTGACCATCAACACCATTTCCTGCGCCTATGCCTATTATTGGAATGCTCACGCTTTCGGCTACTTGTTTTGCCAATGTCGCTGGTATTTTTTCGAGGACAATTCCGAAACACCCTATACGCTCTAACATTTTAGCATCTTCAATAAGTTGCTCAGCTTCTTGTTCGTCTTTAGCTCGTACCGTGTATGTTCCAAATTTATATATAGATTGCGGTGTTAAACCTAAATGTCCCATTACAGGTATTCCAGCGTTCAATATGCGCTTAATAGATTCTTTTACTTCTCTGCCTCCTTCCATTTTTACGGCATGACCACCACTTTCTTTCATTATTCTAATTGCAGAACGGAGTGCTTCTTTGGGATCACTCTGATAACTTCCAAAAGGAAGGTCCACAACAACAAGGGCACGTTCAATAGCTCGAATCACCGAGGACGCATGATAAATCATTTGGTCCAAGGTTATTGGAAGTGTTGTTTCATGACCAGCCATGACATTACTGGCTGAATCACCAACAAGAATAACATCGATACCTGCACCATCAACTATTTTTGCCATAGTATAGTCGTATGCCGTCAGCATGGATACTTTCTCACCATTGGCTTTCATATCCACCAAGGTTTTTACAGTTACTCTTTTATATTCCTTTTTTGCTGTAGACATAATTAAGGTATTAGTTAGGAAGTAAAAATACTAAATATTGATATAGCTCAGTATGGCGTTAAACTTTTCTTTATATCTTTTTTTACTAGAATATGATAACTTATTTTAGTTAAAAATAAACAAGATGAATCCTAAACTATTTCTTTTGGCAATATTATTCACATCAACCATTAATGCTCAAGTCGATGAAGCTGCAAATGTAAAGGAGACGATTGATACTTTTTTTGAGGGCTTTCACAAAGGAGACACGACTTTAATGAAATCTGTGATGATGGGAAAATTTAAAACGCAAACTGCTTTTAAAAATAAAGAAGGCAAAGATGTTTTAAGGACTGATGAATCTTCAAAATTGTTAAAGGCTATTGCTCAAAGACCAGCAAATCAAAAATGGGATGAGCGTTTAAAAGATTATATAATTAAAGTAGACGGCAATATGGCTAATGCTTGGACACCTTATGAGTTTTGGTTTAATGGTGATTTTAGTCATTGTGGTGTAAATTCGTTTCAATTATTTCATGATAATGGAACTTGGAAAATCATATATTTAATAGACACAAGGCAACGTGCCGGATGCGATGTAAAGTAGAACTAACAGTCCGATAAGCTAACTCTAACCGCTAAGCCACCTTCTGAAGTTTCCTTGTATTTGTGATGCATATCCTTAGCAGTTTCCCACATAGTATCTATTACTTTATCTAATGGGACTTTTACATTTTCGGGATTTGTGTCCAAGGCTAATTCAGCGGCATTTATAGCTTTTATCGCACCCATAGAATTGCGCTCAATGCAAGGGATTTGCACAAGTCCACCAATAGGATCACAGGTGAGGCCCAAATGATGCTCCATAGCAATTTCCGCCGCAATCATAACCTGTTCTGGAGAACCTCCAAGCAATTCACACAAAGCAGCTGCAGCCATGGCAGAAGATACACCAATTTCTGCTTGGCAACCTCCCATGGCCGCAGATATTGTTGCTCCTTTTTTAAAGATACTTCCTATTTCTCCAGCGACTAGTAAAAATTGTTTAATCTCGTCAAAACCAGCATCGTGATTTTCAATAACCAAATAATACATCAAAACCGAAGGAATAACACCTGCACTGCCATTTGTTGGGGCCGTAACAACGCGACCCAAAGAGGCATTTACCTCATTAACACTCAGTGCAAAACAACTCACCCATTTTAATATTTGGCGAAACTTCACTTCAGTTTTTCTAATGTTTTCAAGCCATTCTTGAGGATTTCTATATGGTAAACCACCTTTTAGTTTTTCATGCATGTCAAAAGCTCTCCGTCTAACATTTAAACCTCCAGGAAGATTTCCTTCTGTATGGCAACCAATATACATACACTCTAACATGGTTTGCCAAATGCGATCCATTTCATAGTCGATTTCTTTTTCTGAACGTAAGGACTTTTCGTTTTCCAGTACAATTTCAGATATACATTTATTTTCATCAAGGCAATATGTCGACAATTCTGATGCTTTGGATATTGGATACGGAAACGTTTTATGAATTTTCAAATTCTCCTTGGCATGTATTAACTCTTCAATTACTACAAAACCGCCACCGATAGAATAGTAAGTAGACGTTTGTACCTTACCATCAATAACCGCAGTAAATGTCATTCCGTTAGCATGGAATGGTAAAAATGACTTATCGAAAAGAATATTAGTTTCAGAATTGAAAACAATCTTTCGTTCACTATTAAAGTTTAAAATATGATCAGATTTGATGGATTCAATAATTTCGGGAATAGATGTCACAGGGATTGTTTCGGGATTTGCACCAGTAAGCCCTAGCATAATTGCTAAATCAGTGGCGTGACCTTTTCCAGTAAGTGATAATGACCCATATAAATCCACTTTAATATTGTCGACTTTGTCAAATAGATTATCGGCTTTGAGTTCTTTAATCCATCTTTCTGCAGCCCGCCATGGACCAAGTGTATGCGAACTCGATGGGCCAATTCCAATTTTAAGCATATCAAAAACCGAAATACATTCCATAATTTATACTGTCATTAAAACGTCGTAAAAATAATCTTTTCATTTTAAGGGCAAATGTTAATTATTTAAAGTTTAAAAAAGAATAATGACAGCTTGTCATATTTTTTGTCATGGCACAATGATTGACTATAACAAGATGTAATTCAAATGAAATTCAACACTTTATTTTCGTGAAAACGAAAAAAATTATTAAAAATATAAAATTAAAATTATGAGTAAAATTATTGGAATCGATTTAGGAACAACAAACTCTTGCGTGTCTGTAATGGAAGGTAATGAGCCTGTTGTAATCCCGAACGCGGAAGGTAAGCGAACTACACCATCAGTAATTGCTTTTGTGGAAGGCGGAGAAATTAAAGTTGGTGACCCAGCAAAACGACAAGCAGTGACTAACCCAACAAAAACGGTTTACTCTATTAAACGTTTTATGGGGAATAAATATTCTGAATCTAAAAAAGAAGCAGAACGCGTACCATATAAAGTAGTAAAAGGAGACAACGATACACCAAGAGTAGATATTGATGGTCGTTTGTATACACCTCAAGAATTATCGGCAATGGTACTTCAAAAAATGAAAAAAACTGCTGAAGATTATTTAGGGCAAGATGTTACTGAAGCTGTAATTACAGTACCGGCATATTTTAATGATGCACAACGTCAAGCTACAAAAGAAGCAGGTGAGATTGCAGGTTTAAAAGTTCGTAGAATTATTAACGAACCAACAGCCGCGGCTTTAGCTTATGGAATGGACAAAAAAGGGACTGACCAAAAAATTGTAGTTTTTGACTTTGGTGGAGGAACACATGATGTTTCAATACTAGAATTAGGTGATGGTGTATTTGAAGTATTATCTACAGACGGAGACACACACTTAGGTGGAGATGATGTTGATGAGAAAATTATTAATTGGTTGGCAGATGAGTTTAAGGCTGAAGAGTCAATGGATTTACGTAAAGACCCAATGTCTTTGCAGAGATTAAAAGAAGCTGCTGAAAAGGCTAAGATTGAATTATCGTCTTCTGCACAAACAGAAATCAATTTACCATATATTACCGCTACTGCAAGTGGTCCAAAACACTTAGTGCGTACATTAACTAGAGCAAAATTTGAGCAGTTAATTGACGATTTGGTAAAACGTACTATTGAGCCTTGTGCTTCAGCGTTAAAGGCAGCTGGTTTGAAAAAAGGAGATATTGATGAAATTATTTTAGTAGGTGGTTCTACACGTATTCCAGCAGTACAAGCTGCAGTTGAAAAATTCTTCGGAAAAGCACCGAGTAAAGGTGTAAACCCTGATGAAGTTGTTGCTGTAGGTGCAGGAATTCAAGGTGGTGTATTAACTGGAGATGTAAAAGATGTGTTACTATTGGATGTTACGCCATTATCATTAGGTATTGAAACTATGGGTAATGTAATGACTAAGCTTATTGATGCTAATACGACTATCCCAACGAAGAAATCGCAAGTATTTTCGACGGCAGCTGATAACCAACCGTCAGTAGAAATACATGTTTTACAAGGTGAGCGCGCAATGGCTGCAGATAACAATACCATTGGTCGTTTTCATTTAGATGGTATTCCACCAGCAAGAAGAGGAACACCTCAAATTGAAGTAACTTTTGATATCGACGCTAACGGAATCATTCATGTAACAGCAGGTGATAAAGCTACTGGTAAAACTCAAGACATTCGTATAGAAGCGTCTTCAGGTTTAACAGAAGAAGAAATACAAAAGATGAAGCAAGATGCTGAAGCTAATGCTGAAGCGGATGCTAAAGCAAAAGAAACAGCAGAAAAATTAAATGCTGCTGATGCTATGATTTTCCAAACAGAAAGTCAGCTTAAGGAATTTGGTGATAAATTATCTGATGATAAAAAACTGCCAATTGAAGAGGCATTAGAAGAACTTAAAAAAGCATACGAGACTAAAGACATAGCGATTATTGATCCAGCTTTAGAAAAAATAAACGAAGTTTGGAAAGTAGCAAGTGAAGAAATGTACAAAGCACAAGCCGATGCACAACAACAAGATGGTGAAGCTGGACCCGATGCAAGTCAAAATGGACAAGCAGAAGAATCTAGTGATGTTGAAGACGTTGATTTCGAGGAGGTAAAGTAAGACTTATCTTTCATGTCTCATTAGAAACTAAAACAAACATAATTATTTTAACATTAAAAAAGCGTAATCTTAAAAGATTACGCTTTTTTGTTTTTTTGAAATTTGTAGAACACTAAATAATGAAAAAAAATGGGCAATTATTTGCCCATTTTTTTATTTCATAATATCTCCGTCTTCATCTACTTTAATTCTCATAACCTCTCCAGAATTAGTTAGTTTTATTTTATATTGTTTTTTAGTCACACCTTTTTTGTTGTGATAGTTAACTCTATAAACGTCATTTACGAATGCCCAATTTGGAAATTTTTGATATACTTTATTTCGAACGGCCAAAGGTAATTTTACATCTTTAAATCGCTCGATAGTTCTTATTAGATTTCCTTTATCATCA